>Ga0256405_10005751_pt1 | contig 20841 bp, 19 predicted proteins | sample RumenRJG_02DNA_FD_189096 | JGI IMG/M metagenome (GOLD analysis project Ga0256405, IMG submission 189096) | Bovine rumen microbial communities from Lethbridge, Alberta, Canada - RJG_02 | ecosystem: Host-associated > Mammals > Digestive system > Stomach > Rumen | place: Canada: Alberta... | reverse complement strand
TGGCCTTCAGGCCCAGCTGGGCGGCAATGAGCAGGACCGCAAAGAACAGCCCCGCCAATATGACGTTCCGGATAATCCAGCGCGCAGTCGGTTTGTTTTCCTTATCTACTTCCATAACAAAGCAAAGATAGCAATTATTTTGCGCAAAATGAAATCCTTTGGCCTTGGCAGCTTAATCGCGAAAAAAAACGGAGCCGTATTGACTGAGATACGGCTCCTTCCCCTTTTTAAAGTGCTAAGTTGTGAGACTTGGCCACGCATAGCACTATGTTTGTATGGCAAAGATACAAAGACTTTTGAAATTACCAAAATTTCCGGAATCCCGATGCGATTAGCATGGCCGTATAGGCTCGCTGCGATCAATTTGTAGAACTGCACGCACGTTGTCAATGAGCCCGATTTCTTCAGTCCCGTTAAACAACGATAGCTTCCTCACGCTGTTTCGCCAAAGTGCGCGCGCATAAGTTCTTCTAGAGGCCATATACCGCCTATTTGCTGCGCGCACTGCCATTTCAAAGGTGGGTGCGCGCAGGGAGGATGCGCTATACGAAGTCTGACGCCATTCAGCTGCGCGCACTCTGTCAGAACAGTTTTGACTTTCACGATTTTATTTGTAAATTTGCTTTGCTTTCCGGCGTGGAAAGCAGACATAGAAAGCGTTCAGCTTGTTCTACGATAGTGAATCTGGACAATTCATGCAACGGTAGAATCGAGTGAGACGCTTGCACTGGCTATATCTAGGGCTCATGCCCTCGCTATAGCAAAGTGTGAGCCTATCCCTTTATTCTCGTTGCGGCAGTCCAGAGCCCGGCCTGTCCGGGTGCCCACTATCAGAATAAAGTTGATTGGCCCACACTTTCTTTTTTTTTGTATTATCCCGCCTGGGGCCGGGTGGGAGGAAAGAATTATTGGTAGTAACCTAAAAATTGTTAGAGAACTATTGTTTATTACGCTTCTTTTTGGACATATATCGATAAACTGTTCAAAAGGTTGAAAGTACTATATGTTCTATTTACCATGATTATCGTTTTATTATTATTTGCCATATTTTTGTTTTGGTTCATCAACGGTAACGATGACGAAAATAAGAACAATCCTATTGTTTGGATTCTTTTAGGAATAATTGTCATAGCAGGAATTCTCTTTCTCGTCTATATGATAGTTAATGGAGGTTTTCATAATTTTAGTAACGATTCCCCAATAGGGAAGTAATCGAATGGTTATTATTTAAAGTTACTCCTATGAATGTTCCTTAAACAAAGAGATAGTAATCCGGGATAGTCTAACACTAAATTATAAAAGAATGAAGAAATTATTATTATTGGTCCTCTTGTTGACCTCTTCGATTTCGGGTTTTTCCAGAAATACATTTACTATTGAAGATGATCTTGGAACAATCGCGACTTATGAAGTAACGCCAAAATTCTTAGAGTATTTCGCGTCTTTTATTCGACAACAGAATAATGATTTTAAACCTTTTTTAGCCGATATTTATAAAGCATTGCAGAATGGAAGAAATGTTGTTTATAATAGGGATCGAAATACTATAGGTGGTTTATATGAGAGTGACTGGTCAAGTATGACACCAAAGGAGTTAAAGAAAATGCAGGGCAGGGAGAGCGATTTGAGTGCAACATTTAATACAAAGAAGCATAGGTTTTATTCTGCTCTCAATTGCCTATCGAGGTTTTATTACTGATTTTATAGTGATATAGATTCATCCCATTCCAAATATGGAATTTACAATTTAAGATCTTATTGTCATTTATTGGAAGTATGAGGAGTCATAAATATTTTTTACTTGTCTTCTTTGTCCTTGTTAGTTGTTTTTCTGCATCTGCGGTTCGTCTCAAAGTGACAGGAGGCAATGTGTATGAATCACGTAATCCGTTTGAATATAATCGTTTTGTCATCGTAGGTAATAGCCTTTCCAGATATCCGAGCGGAGATCTTTTCGTTTTTGATTATTCTTCCCGAATAATGACTTGGCGGGACTTTAAAGGGAAAAGCACTTACAGGATGGATGAAATCGATTCTCAAGGCAATATAACTATTTTTTCAACGCCACACCATATTATAAAGGTTACGAAGGAGACAGCTCTATATATCGTTGAATTAGTATATCGTGATGGAAATAAGTGGTATTTACTCAAATTGAATTGTACTGAACAGTAGTCATGAAAAGTAGGAGCTTACTTCTTTTAATATCACTATTTCTGCTGTTTCCCATGTATACAGCGGCGCAAATTCGCTTTTCTTCAAATGCGAATGCATATGATAATAATAACAAGAAAGTCGGTACGCAGTATATATCAGCAAACATCACGAACGGTTCGGGTACGATGACAATAGGTAATCTGAGGATGAGAGCCGTAATAACAAATAGTCAAAGAAACAACCAGTACCAAATGACTGGGTATTCTGTTACATTAAGCACTATAGATGGAAGGACGGTAGAAGCGACTGTTACTAAACACGATAAAGGTTCATATAATGTTGTTGTGTTTTACGCAGATGGTAAAATTCGATATGATGTACCTGCCTGCCCACATTAGCTGGATGATCTATTAGATTATTATTAGTATGATTGATATCGATTACTGATGAAACAATTATGAAGAAACTTATTTTTTGTGTCCTGTTTATTGCTTGTTCGAGTTTATTATTTGGCCAGTCTGAATTGACTCGTTTAATGAGCGAACCAATGTGGTATGGGTCTGAGGGACAATATGAAAGCTATAATTTAGTGTTTTCTCCTTCTAGTTCGGAGATGTCAAATAGAACAGATGTTTCAAGGCTCGGTTACGATGGTGTCGCTATTTTTGCTCGATATGATGTTATTACTGACAAAGAGGCTACTTTGAATTTGTATTATCGAATTGATAGCACTAATAGTCGCGTTTGCTTATATATGAAATCGGGGATTATGCCTTTCTATATAAAGTTTAGAAGTGGGAAAGCCTGTGTTTATGCACTTGATGAGGAAACTGAGGAATACACTTTGCTTACGATGCTAGAGTATTTTGACATACAGTCTTATCTAGAGTAATGATATAATACAGTGCCGCTATTGGCTGATTTGGATGGTGATTGCATTTGCTGAGTTCTGGGATAGCGCTAATAGACCTTGTACGGTTTTATATGGAACGATTTGTCAATCGTAGTTTGGTATCCTTTTTTTAATTCAATACGAAAAATAACAATATAGACGCGCAAAAAACGCTGTTTGCTATGACGATAACAACACCAGATGAAATCCTTACTTACCTGAAAACAACCCCTAAGGGAATAACCTTTATTCATGGCAAAGCTGGTAGCGGCAAAACAACGTTGATTCGAAGATTAGCCGCCGAAATTGATGGGTGTCAAATATTGGTTCCTACGAATTTTGCAGCTTCTTTGTATACTGGCGCGAAGACGATTCATTCGTACTTTTATGCTTCATTGGATAATTTAGACGAGGGCTATCAGAATCCCAATGCATTATCTGTCGAGAAAGCACGTCTTCTGCAAGGTGCTCTTAGCGAAGTTCGGATTCTGATTATCGATGAAATTTCAATGGTCCGTGCCGATCTTTTTGAGATGATGAATCGGATTTGTCAGTTTTCTTTAGGTAACAACAAGCCATTCGGAGGCATTCCCCTTGTTGTGGTTGGAGACTTGTTTCAACTCCCGCCTATTGTCAGCGATGAAGCTGTTCTTGAGTATCTCAAAAAAGAGTATGGCGGTTTCTATTTCTTCGATAGTCATATTATCAAGAAGGAAGTACAACATATCCGACTCTTTGAACTGATAAAGTCGTATCGACAGGAACGCGACCCTGAGTTTGTTCGTGTTTTGGATGCTTTCCGTTACCCAATGAACATTAAGCGCAAGTTGGAAATAATGAACGGTATCAACTCTCGTGTTACAAACCATTTTCCTGAGGATGCTGTCTATGTGGCTTCGTCGAATGAAGAAGTTTCACGCGTCAATGCTGAGAAACTCGCCGGATTGCCAGGAAAAGTAATCACTATTGAAGCCGAGTATTCTATTCAGAAGAAAGACGGGAGCGGATATGTGACCTTAAAGCATAGCGATTTGCCTACCGGCGAAGACATACGGGAAATTATTGTCCCTTCAGCCTATGATTCTGAATTACGCTTTAAGAAAGGCGCGCGAGTGGTTCTTTGCAAGAATAGTAGATTTTTTGGATATATTAATGGCGATTTCGGAACTGTTTTAGATTTCGACGGCGATCACTTTACCATTCGTCTTGACAAAGGACAAACGGTATATTGCCCGAATCCGAATGATCGTTATCGAAATAAACAAGTGACTGAGTATCGGTATGATATGGAATATAATCCGTCAAGGCATCAACTCGTCCGTATAACACCGTATGTGCAAAGGACTAAGCAGTTCCCCGTGAAATTGGCGTATGCATTCACTATTCACAAAGCACAGGGACAGACTTATGATAAGGTTATCCTGGATCTGAATAGCCATATTTTTGCTCCTGGACAGTTATATGTGGCTCTCAGTCGTGCCCGATCGTTACAGGGACTTTTTCTGACGAAACCGGTTACATACAGTGATATCATTTCCGATGAATCAGTTTTGCTCTTTTTGTCGAAGCTAAGACAATACAATGGGATACCTGCTGTGGATTGTGGACAGTTAGGCCAATCAGATACTATTCACAGTGTTGTCGGTGAACGTTTTGCCCGCGTGATCCGAAATGAAGAAAGAAGTTCTTCTGTTAGAGAGTGTCTTTTGTGTGCTCTTAATAGTTACGATACGCTTATTGCACAAGTAGAAAACGAAAAGGCAGATTTGGAGTTGCGCAAGATTGCTGATATTATCCTGCAGACCTATCAAAGTGATGAAATAACTCACCTTTTCGATTCTCTGGGACGGAATAATACAATGTCCTTACAAGGCATATTTGATATCTACTCGATCGCTGTACACGGCCCACATAAACAGTATCAGCCGGATGGCCGAGTCATTGCAACGAAGTTATCTTAATTTGTCGACTAAATGTATTTTGCATTATACAAAAATTGTCTAAATTTGTATTTTGTAAAATACAAGTACGATGGACAAGCTGTTTGCATTACACGATCTGTATGTCTCGCAGGTTCCGATGGAATACATCCGGGGCTTGATGGAGAAGATTGACTGGCGGAGCCGGCTGATCGGCATCAAAGGGCCGAAAGGAGTGGGCAAATCCACGCTGATGCTTCAGTATATCCGCAAGCATTTCACAGATGGCGACCGCCACGTCCTGTATTGCTCGGCCGATACGGGATACTTCACCGACCATACGCTGGTGGATACGGCGGCGAAATTCGTCCGCGAAGGCGGAACCCATCTTTTTATCGATGAGATCCACAAGTACGAAAACTGGAGCCGGGAATTGAAGGAGATTTACGACTTGTACCGAGGCCTCCATGTCGTCGTCAGCGGGTCGTCCCTGTTGCGTATCAACGACGGGCAAGCAGACCTTTCCCGCCGCCTGGTCGAATACGAAATGCCGGGTCTCTCATTCCGGGAATACCTGTGGTTTGAGACCGGCCTCCGCCTGGAACCGATTCCTTTAGACGCGCTGCTTTCCGAGGCTTCGGCCTTTTGCTTGAGCGTCTGCAAGGAAGTTCGTCCGCTTGAATTTTTCAAGAATTATCTTCGAGCGGGCTATTATCCTTTCTATTTCGAGGAACAGGGCGTTTACCAGAGCAAAGTCCAGGGCGTCGTGAATTATATCATTGAATCCGAACTGACGGCCCACCGGGGGCTGGAGGTGGGCAATACGCGGAAAGTCAAGGCGCTTCTGCAGGTTCTCTCGCAGATCGTTCCGTTTCAAGTGGACATATCCAAGATTTCTCGGAACATCGGCATCCAGCGTCCCACGACGCTCCGCTATATGAAGAATCTGGAAGAGGCTAAACTCATCCGTCGGCTGTTTACCGATTTGTCAACGACCAGTGATCTGCAGAAACCTGACAAGATTCTGCTCGACAATCCCAACCTCATCTATACGCTTTCTTCTGTCGAGCCGGAGATCGGCACTGTCCGGGAGTCGTTCTTTTGCAATCAACTTGCCGGTGCCGGGCACCAGGTCGAGTATGGCGGCCTGACGACCGGAGACTTCCGCATTGATCGCAACGTGGTGATTGAAGTGGGTGGTCCCGACAAGTCCTTCCGGCAAGTGAAGGACGAAGAGAACGGCTATGTCGCAGCCGATGACATCGAGAGTGCTGTCTATAAGAAAATTCCGCTTTGGGCCTTTGGCTTTTTGTATTGATATGAACCGCAAACAGATTTCCCTTTTTTCTGTTATCCTGTCCGGATTCCTGCTCTTAGCATCGTTTCCTGCCGATGCGCAGGGATCCCGCGTCAGTTTCAACGACATTCGACTGGGAACGCCGTACAAGGAGTTTGTGAAACAACTTAAGCGGCAGGGTTTCAAGGTCGATAAGGAGAGGGAGGAAGACCAGCTTTTCTATGGTTCGTGCAAGGAGGCGTTTCTGCTGGGGGATTATGATGGCAATCCCGCTGTCGTCCATCTGACGGCGTCCTGCAAGTCAAAGACGGTCTATGAAGTGGAAGTCGTGATCCGGGAGATGATTGATGAAGATGAGGCCATTGAAGCGGCAGACCGTTTATTGGATGAGACACGGGCCCGGTATAAGCATTTCCAATACGAGCAGCCATCGCTCAACAACACCCTTGTCGAGATGTCCGCGAGGGGCCGTGTCACGAAGTACCTTTGCCTTCCCAAGGGGGGCGTGCTGTTGCGCTTGTATCAGGTTCCCGGGCAGGATGATCCGAAAGAGTCGTTTGGCACCGTCACTATCAGTATATACGAAAACACGCTGGGACACGAACACGTGGTCGTATGGCGTTTTTACGACCGGAAAGCGGGGGACCAGGCTTCCCGGGAGGCTGAAAAATGAAGAAAGCGTATCTCTTGTTCCTGCTTCTCTGCCTTTTGGGCTTTGAGGCATCCGGCGGCACAAAACGCGCGCTGGTCGTATGCATCGGCGCCTATCCGCCCGAGTCTGGCTGGAATACGCTCTCTTCGCAGAATGACAAGGCGCTGGTGCTGGCGACGCTCTCCCGATGCGGCTTTCCGGTTTCCAATATCAGCCTGCTTGAAGAGTCCAAGGCCACTTGTTCGGCCATTGTGTCGGCGTTGGAACAACTTGCGGCTGATGCCCGCCCCGGTGACCAGGTGTACATACATTTCAGTTGCCACGGGCAGCAGATAACCGACCAGGACGGAGATGAGGCGCTTCGCGATCCGAAAGACCGGCTGGACGAGGCCCTGGTTCCGTATGATGCGTTTATCTCCTATAATTGGCACGGCTATAAGGGAGACCGGCACCTGATTGATGACACAATCAACGCTTTGCTGCATCGGATCCATCAGGCAGTCGGTCGGCGGGGAACCGTCCTTCTCGTGGCGGATGCGTGCCATAGCGGCGACGTTTCCCGGGATGATGCCGATGCGCCGCTTCCGCCATTCCGGGGCGCCGTCGATGTGTTTGAGCAGCCCTATCGCGGGAATACGGCCCAGCCGTCCGTAAAGCCCGTTACCTGGATCAGCCTCAGCGCCTGCAAGGAATTTCAGACTAATTTTGAAGTTGAGGTAAATGGCCGTCGGTATGGCCGCCTAACTTACGCGCTTAGCCGCTGTTTGGAACCTGGAATGACAGCCGGACAGTTGTGCGATGCCCTTCTTGTGCAGTACCGCCAGCTCCCGTTGCCGAAAGGAAAGTCGCAGACCCCTTGGTTCGTGATCCCTGAAAAGATGAAATCCCGGAAATTGTTCGATGGCCGCTAAGGATTATATCAACCGTTTGATCGACGGAGACCGTCGTGCCTTCGATGAAATCTACCGCGCTTACAAGAGCGTATTCATCGGTGTGATACGTAAGGCGTATCCGATTGGCGCAGAACAGGCTCTGGACTTGTACCATCGTGCCCTGGCGGCATTGTACAACAACGTCCGAACTGGCCGTATCGGCCGCGACGGACTTCCCGACGAGAAATTGCAGGCATACATCATCAACACGGGCAAGTGGATGTCGCTCAATGATTATCGGAAACGGCAGACCCCGCTTACCTTCGATACGGATTACGTGATGCGCTATGATGCTGTTGTGGATGAGGAGTCCGATTTTGAGAAAAACGAGAAACTCGCGGTCATCCGCTCGGCGGTCAAGGAAATGAAGATGCCGTGTTCCAAACTGTTGTATCTGGCCATCTATTATGAGAAAAGCCACGAAGAGATCGCTTCCATTATGCACTATGCCAATGCGCGGACAGTAACGACGCAGCGGTCGCGTTGTACGCAAAAACTAATCGGCTTTCTGAGAAAACGCTTTAAAGAACTTGGCTATGAATACTGATCCTGAGTCCTTGAATGACCTGATTGAAGCGGCCGTCTTTGAGCGGGGCGCAATAACGCATCTGGAAACGCTGGAGCGGAAGGTTCAGCGTCGCAAGTTGTGGCTCCGGACGGCGATCGCCGTGGCTGCAAGCCTCATCGTTTTCTCGGGTGTCGGATTGAAACTCGGCAGCGATGCACGCAAGGTAGGGTACGCTTTTGACCTTGTATCCGGACAGAAAGGTGGTTCTCGGATCACGGCGCTGATGCAGAAAAGAGAGATTGACCAGGCGGAGGATGCCATTGTCGCCGCCCGCCAGAAACTTTCGCTGGAATTGGCCAATCCTTCCTCCTCCGATCCGGAGTATATGGTGCAACTGGATGTTGACCGGCAGGAACTTGATTTGCTTGAGGCCGTTTGTGCCCTGCGCAAAGGCCAGTATTTTCGGTCTCGCCGCTTGCTGAAAGCCATTGCGGCTGGAGGCGGCGCATTTGCACCGGAAGCGTCCTCCCTGTTGGAACAGTTATGATACGTTTGACTCGGTTCCTGTGCTTCTTTCTGGCTGTATGCTTGCCATTCGGGAGTGTTGCGCAATCCCGACGGGGTGAAGTTACCGTTGCGTACCAGATTCAGGATGGCTTTTGCTATGCCAGTATAAACCGTAGTGGCTGGCGCGAACCGAAGTCTGTCCGCATATGTGCGGAAAAGGAGTTGGACGCGCTTCCAACAGATGCTTCTCTCTATCGGGGAGAAACGGCAAAAGACGCATTTACTCTTCTGTTTTCGCCGTTGAAGGCCTATCTGAAAAAAGGGGACCGCATTTATTTCTCACCGGCCGGAAAACTGTATCTGGTCAATTTGGCCGCCTTGATGGATGACAGCGGGCATCGACTTTTCGAGCGATATCATTTTTTTCGGGTATCGGATGTCAGTGCACTGCCTTCCGATCCGAAGAAGCACCGCTACTATACCATCCGCTTGTATGGTGGGATGAACTATGAAGCTGACTTTGACCAAATGAATTACTACGGATGGTCTTGCCATGCATTTCCTGCCATGCAGTCTTTCATCGAAGATTGCCAGGGACTGCCGCTGTCAGGGATCTCGTTTGGCCAGGCCGATGACGGAACTCGTGCCGGATACGGCAACTTGAAAGCGAGCAGGGAAGAAATCAAGTTTATTTATCGTATCCGTACCTGGCTGTCTTCTCCCAATACGGGGCCGAGGGCTTTGGAAGAGTTGTTCCGCGGTGATACACGGCGGGACCACGAGTATGTGATGCACCTGTCCACCCACACATTCAATATCCCCTTCAGGACGTATCCCGGGGAGGATGAGGCTGCCTATAAACGGAAACTATATAAGAGTTGCGGTCTTCTTTTTTCCGGTGCGGGACATACGATCCGAGGAGAGAAAATGCCTTTCGGCTTGAACGATGGCTTGCTTTACGCGGAAGAGATTGCCGGGTTGGATATGCGCTATTGCTGTTTGTTGGTGCTGGCAGCTTGCAACACGGCGTTGGGAACGGTTACGCAAGACGGCATCCTGGGACTCCAAAGTGCGTTCAAAGAAGCTGGCGCCCAGACGCTGCTGATGACGCTGTGGAGCGTAAACGACCGGGCGACGGCTGAGTTCATGAAGGTATTCTATACCCATCTTTTCGATGGAAAGACCAAGCACGAATCGCTTGACCGGGCGCGAAAGGCTCTTATGGACAGCGCGGATTTCAATGATCCGGTCTATTGGGCGCCCTTTATCATGCTCGATTGATTATTTCCTGCTTCATCTGTTTACCGTCGCTTCTGCAATGACATTTATTCCGTGCAGGCCGCTAAGAGCGCCTGAACGGATATATGGAAGAAAAGCAACAATATGTTACCGTCATCCGAAAAACGGGTGATGGTTATGTCCACCAGGACATTATCACGACGGCGACGCTCCCGGGAAGTGGCATTGACGCCGGACAGAACCGGGCGAACACCATTGCCCGTCTCCGCAAGGATCCTTCCGTCGTGCTGGTCCTGGATGAGCAGGACGGAAAATGTGAAGAGCATACCGTTCTTGCCGATGGCTTCGAAATGACCGTGACGTTAGATGTCAGTGGGAGCGCCTCGGCTTCACTCCTCGTGGAATATGAAGGGTCCCGGGCTTGCGCGAAAGCGTTCTTTCAGGAGGATCAAGAAGACTACAACACATTCCGAAATGCCTTCCTAGGTGAAATCCTGTGGATCTTGTCCTGTATCGACAAGAAGGATTATTGCTTCGTCGATGAAGACTGCCCTTATTTTGAGGAAGCGGAATCGGAAACCCCGCTGACACTATATGATGTGGAGTGTATTCTCCGTGGGGAAGGCTTCCAATGCGAAAGAATCAAGACGATGGACTGGATGAGCGAGCCCTGCCTGTTCATTTGCGAAAACGAAATCGTGCTGGTCGGCTCTTACCACTTTGCCGGCGTTCTGCTGTTTGTCGAGTTGAAGCGTATTTTCGTTGACCGTGATGCCGGGACTGTAAGCAATGCCGTAGCCAAGTTCCAGAGTAATTATGACATTGAGGTTGTCCCCTGGCACGATGGAACCTGGTCGTTCCGGAAAATGCTGGACAATGAAATGGGCGAAGATGATTTTCTGAAACAATTGCTGTCCAGCGTTGCAGAATTGAGAGAGTTCATTAATAAAGTAGAATTGCAGGACGGCCTCTACCAATCCACCGGTTTTGAAACAGACCAGATCCGTCAGCTCTTCATTTATGAAACAATCGATACCTCGCTCAAGATCTCACGACTCCCGATATAATTCTTAATCAGTTAAATAAAAAACATCATGAAAAAACTCCTTTTCCTCGTCTGCTTCCTTGCAGTCGCCACTTGCGCCTCCGCGCAGATTGGTTATCAGCAAACCTACAACAATTTGCTTCTGAACCAGCAGGGGCAACAGCAACAGTATCAGCAGCGGTATGTAGAGCCGCAGCCATCCACGAAATCGTACCGGACCACGGCCTATCTGATCGACAATCAGGGGAATGTGTACAAGATGCCAATCGTCGTCGAAGTTACGACAGGAGGCTACGGCGGGAGGTCGATGCGCGTCACCCAGAAATACGTCAACACGGGTCTGGGCGGGCGCTGGGACAAGATTTATTCCGGCAGCGGTGTCAGTGAATGCCGTCCGTTGGTCAACAGCAATCCCCTCGAGTCCGAGTTTATGTACAAGGCCACCATCGACACCAACACCTGGTACTTCGATCTGTAGATACGGCGCCTTAACAATTGTTTTTCAGCCCGGAACTCGTTACTTTTGTAAAGTGTTTCAACTCTTGAAAGTCGTTTATATGGAATCCATCTTCACCATCATCTTCTTCGGCCTGGCAGTATTCTTTCTTGTGATGTGGCTGGTAGGCCGGTCCAAGAATGAAGAGAACGTACTTCTGACCAAGGAATTGCACGGCATCAACGTTCTTATTGTTCTGCTGCTCTTTGGTTTTGCGGGCTGCCGTCCCAACTCGGCAGCCCCGGCAGGGGCGGGTGAGGGGGCCGATGTCACCCGCCACTGGCATCCCGAAGACCGCATTGTGCACTTGTTCGACGATCCGGATTCGGAGCAGGTCGCCGGATGGAAGGCGGCGTGCGAGCAGAACGAACTGCACGTCATCGACAGCCTGGAATTGTCCCGCTTTGCGGAGGGGGTGCCGCATCTGACTGCTTTCTACGACTTGATCTACTTGTCCTTCAAGGATGCTGACGAGGACGCGTTCGTCTGCTGGCGGCTGGCGCAGTTCACGGGGGATTCCATTGCGCCGGCCCCTTTGCCGGAAAGGCTCGCGCTGTTCCGGCAGCAGATCGGGCGTCTGCTCGATTTCGACGCTGAGTTCCAGGTTGAACACAATATGAAGGCCAGCCTGGAATCCTATCTTCAGCACTGCTTCAACCGGATTGCCATACAGCAATTTGCGCAGCGGGCGGATTCGTTCCTCGCAGCAATGGCTTTGCACGATTTCGCGCTCGCCGAGCGGTATGCCCAGGTGTACGATTCAACCTTCGAGGTGGTGAACTATTACGACGGGTTGGGCTCTTCCTACCCGGTCGAGTGGGGCGAGTCCCAGACTTACGAAGTGATGACGTACCGGAGTGCCGTCAATGCCTGGGTCTGTCCGGACTCCACCCGCCTCCTCGGAGCGGACAGCCGCTATGCGACGGTCCCGTGCGTCCTGGCGGAGTACGATGCTTTCATCGCCGGGCTGGTGGAGCCTGAAGGCGAGGAAGACAATCTGCTTCCTGTCGCACAGCGGCGCGTAGCTCTGCTGAAAGAGAAAGCGGCGTGGAAGCAGTGGATGGACTTCCGCACTGGAATTGCCCCGCGGCTGCCGGCTTCCTTCCGGCCTGCGTTTGACCACGCCACCCGCGCCATCTGCCGCCGCAAACTCATCGCCCTCAAGAACCGCTACCAATGTTTCGGCTACAAGAGTCAAGAGTTCGCTGACGAGCTGCTGCCCTTCGACTGCAGCGACCAGCAGTTGGCGGCCTATAATTACGAACAAGTTTTCAGGGAATTATTATGAGAGTTGACGATATGAAAGGAAGTTGGTTCTTCGTGCTGTTTTTACGAGGTTTGGCCTGGTTAATCGTCGGGACACTCTTTTTACAGTGCGGAGGCAACCGGGCCGTACAGCATCCGGCGGAGGTGGCGCAGGAGCCGGTATCCACGGATTCCACAGAAAATGATTTGGCGTTTGACGCGGCCTGGGCCGACTCCATATCCGCTATCACGGGGATAGGCTATGGGCCGTATTTTTATGATCCTTCCTGGCCGCTCGCTTATTCGGAGAGCGGGAAAACGCTACTGTATTACCCGCGGGATTCCGCCGCTACGCATTTCTCCATCCCCGAGACGGTCCAGGTCATAGACGAGCGGGCCTTTCAATGCAACAAGCACTTGGTCGAGATCGCCCTTCCCAAAAATGTCCAGGAGATTGGCGTCTGTTCATTCTACGGCTGTAAAGAACTTCGGGAAGTTACCATTGAAGGCCCGGTCACTTCCATTCCGTGGCGGGCCTTCGATGGCTGCCAGAAATTGCGGACTGTCGATCTTCCGGCCTTTGTCCAATCCGTCGGCGGCCTGTCATTCGCCAGCTGCGGGAGCCTGCGGACCTTTATTGTTAGGAATCCCGAGCCACCGCACTTCGAGTTTGAAGACGATCCTGAAGATTTTGAAACGATGGGCGCTTTCTTCGATACCGACCTTCACCGCTGCACGCTTTATGTTCCCAAAGGCTCTGTTGAGGCCTATCGCCAGGCACCGGGATGGAAACTGTTCAAACAAATCCAAACGATATGAAGTCCACAACCGTCACCCCTTTAGCTGCGTCCTCCCGTTTCCTCGTCGGCGTAGCCACCGTCATCATCTGCCTGCACTTTCTGGTGCATCTCTGTATGCCTTATCCGGATCCCTTCGGCGTTGAAAACTATACACTTTTCGATCACTTCAAAATCTGGCTGCTTCGTGGGCTGGGAAGTCTCAAGATGCTGGCGCTGGTGATGCTGGCGGTGTGGGTGGGACAGTCGCTGCAGCGCGCCGTCCCGAATCCGGGGCGGGGCCTTCGCATCGTGCTTTACGCATTGTCGGCGTTGCTGCTGGCGCTTTACGTCTGGGGAAGATATACATACTATCTTCCGCCGGGCTTTATGGGCTGTTGCCTTGTCTGGGCAATGGTCATTGGATTCCTGGTGCACCCCGACCGGATCAAACCGCACGATACGGCAGAACTTGTCATCATTGTTCTGGGGCTTACGTTTACATACATTGCCATAAGCAACGCGATGGACCGACACCGTTGGGCGGATTTCCCCGCCATGCTGGCTTTCGCCTACTATATGCTCCTGCTGGCCAATGCCCCCGAAGTCCAGCGGAGGATGGACGGCCGCTGGGTGAGTCCCACGCTTATTACGCTGTCTGTTCTCTCCTTCGCAGCCGTCTTGACCAGCCTGATGCAAATTCACTGGCTGCTGAGCGTCCACTACCTTTTGCCGGTATGGGCCGTACTCGTCCAGCCTTTTGTGATCTGCTCGTTCACCCAACTTTTTGGCAAAACAAGGAGACAGCAAGCGTGAAAAACTACTTGATGAGTGCGGCTGTCGGCGACATCGCTGGCAGCGCCTACGAAGGGCGGACCCACCGTACGAAAGACTATGCAGCCGTGAAACTGTTCAGTTCCCGGGCGAAGTTCACCGATGACACGGTCTTGACCTTCGCCTGCGCCGAAGCTTTCCTGGACGGGAAGGATATGGCCTGGAACCTTTGGAAGTGTACGAGGGGATCAAAGGCGCCGTCGCAACGGCCCTTGCTATCTCCCTGGGCGGCGATGCTGACACCCTTGCCGCCATCGCCGGGCCGATGGCCTATGCCTTCTACCGTGAGATGCCTGACAGCCTGGTCTACGCTGCCCTGAAGAAACTACCCGACTGGATGGTTACCGTAAATGAACGGTTTGACAAACGCATCACCGAGATCCATGCTGAATAGTTTCCTGCATCAAAAGTAATTGTCCTAGCGTTGAGTGGGATTATCGCGGCGGGCAAGGTCTCATTTCTCACCGGGGACTTTGCCCATACGTTCCGCTTCACAGCCCGCTATGCCCACGATTCGCCGGGCAAGATCCCGCCTCTCAAATGAGACCTTGCCCGTCCGTCATTCCCGGTCCACCCCCGGGGCCGAAAACAGGAAACGCCGCCTGCCTCATCTGGCAGGTCGGCGTTTCTGAATAATCCAACAGCCGTTGGGGAAGCCTCTTACCAGAGGTCTTCGGAGCTGACGGTCAGTTTCTTGCGGCCATGACGGCGACGGGCTGCAAGCACGCGGCGTCCGTTGGGCGTGGACATTCTTTCACGGAAACCGTGTTTGTTGCGACGCTTGCGCTGGGAAGGTTGAAATGTGCGTTTCATTATAATCTGTTTTTATATTTCGATTTTTTGGGAACGCAAAGGTAATGCTTTTCCGGCAAAATGCAAATTTTTATTGCGAGATCACGACAATCTTTTTTTCTTCGAACCAGGGGTCGTCGAACCAGGCGGAAATCTTTGCCTGATAGAACCTTGCCGGATCGAGGCGCCAGCGTCGGGCGCAGGCGGCGATCTCTTCGTCCAGGTCTCCGCCCTTGAGGTAGAAAACGGCTTTCGAGAATTTGTCGCGGACCCAGGGCCAGAAGCTGGTCAGGTCGGTGACGGCACGCGAGACGACATAGTCGTAGCGGCCGGGCAGGGCTTCGGCCCGCGCGTTCACGCATTCTACATTGCCGAGGCTGAGCCCGTCCGCCGCGGCCTGGGCTACCTTGATCTTCTTCCCGATCGAATCGCAGAGCGTGAAGCGGCACGCCGGGAAGAGGACGGCCAGGGGGATGCCGGGAAATCCGCCGCCCGTCCCCACATCCAGGATGGTGCTGCCGGCGGGGAAATCGATGAGCCGGGCGATGGCCAGGGAATGCAGGACGTGGTGCAGCAGGAAATTGTCCATGTCCTTGCGGGATATGACATTGATGCGGGCGTTCCACTCCCGATAGAGCGGCTCCATGGCGGCGAACTGCGCCTGCTGCGACGCGGTCAGGCCGGGGAATAAGTCAATCAGCGTTTCCATCGGCAGGGTTCTCCACCAGTTTTTCAAGCATTCTGCGGGCGCGGCTGATGCGGGTCTTGACCGTGCCCAGCGGGAGTCCCAGGGTGCGGGCGATATCCTCGTAGGCGTAGTCTTTGATGAAGCGCAGTTCCGCCACTGCGCGGTAATTCTCGGGCAGGTTGTGGATGCCGTCGATCAGTTCCCGGACGACCTGGTCGATGATCAGTTCTTCCTCGGGCGTCGTGGCGGCCTGCACGTCGAGGGCTTCCTTGTCTTCCGAGATGGGGACGGAATTGATGGTGGCCCGGCTGCGGCGCAGATGGTCGATCGCCTCGTTCTGGGCAATGTTGTAGAGCCAGGTCGAGAAGGCGAACTGCGGATTGTAGCGGTCGATGTTCATGAAGGCTTTCTCGAAGCTCCGCTGGCAGATGTCCTCGGCGTCTTCGACCACGGTGACGTATTTGAGAATGTGTGTCATCAGCGAGCTGCGGTATTTTTCCAGGAGCAGGGCAAAGGCTCCCTGGTCGCGTTGCAGCGCCAGTTCCACGAGGGCGAGGTCCTCGAGCTTAGTGGGCTTCTCTCCAGTTTTTGCCATAGTTGCATTCGGTGATAAGGGGGACGGAGAGGGCGCAGACGCCTTCCATTTCCTGTTTGACGATTTCCACGATGCGGTCGCGTTCGTCCGGCGTCACGTCGAAGACCAGTTCGTCGTGGACCTGGAGCACCATCCGGCTGCGGAGCTTTTCGGCCTCCAGCCGCCGGCTAACGGCGATCATGGCAAGTTTGATGATGTCGGCCGCGCTGCCTTGGATCGGGGCATTGATGGCGTTGCGCTCGGCCAGGCCGCGGGCCACGGCATTGCGGCTGGTGATGTCGGGCAGGAAGCGCTTGCGGCCGAAAATGGTTTCGACATAGCCTTTCTCGCGGGCTTCCGCCACGACGCGTTCCATGTAGGCTTTCACGCCCGGATAACTCCGGAAGTATTCTTCGATGAAGGCTTTCGCCTCGGAGCGGGAGATGCCCATCCGCTGCGAGAGCCCGAAGGCGGAGATGCCGTAGATGATCCCGAAATTGGCTACCTTGGCATGGCGGCGCTGCTCGGCCGTCACCTGCTCCGGCTCCACGTGGAAGATGCGGGCGGCCGTGGAACGGTGGACGTCGGCGCCGTGGGCGAAACCGGCCACCAGATGCGGGTCTCCGCTCAGGTGGGCCATCAGGCGGAGCTCGATCTGGGAATAGTCGGCCGAGACGATCCAGCCTTCCGGATCGCTCGGGACGAAGGCTTCCCGGATCTTCATGCCGCGCTCGGTCCGGATGGGGATGTTCTGCAGGTTGGGGTTCTGGCTGCTGAGGCGCCCTGTCGCCGTGAGGGCCTGGGTAAAGGTGGTGTGCACTTTGCCGTCAGCCGGGCTGATGAGGGCGGGGAGCGGATCTATATAGGTGGAAAGCAGCTTCTTTACGGCGCGGAATTCGAGGATCTTGCCGACGATGGGATGCCGGTCGGCGATTTCGTTGAGCGTTTCCTCGTCGGTGGGGTAGTTGTTCCCTTTTTTCTTCGCGCGGGGATTGAGGTCCAGCTTCTCGTAGAGCACCACGCCGATCTGGCGGGGGGAGGAGAGGTTGAGATTGGGCTCGCCGGCCATCTCCCGGGCTTCCTGCTCGATCTGCGCCAGCTCTTTGGAGAGGACGCGGCTGTAGTCGCCCAGCATCTGCGGATCGATGCGCACGCCGTCGGCTTCCATTTGGGCCAGAATGCCGATCAGCGGCATCTCGATCCGGGTGTAGAGGTCCCACAGATGCTGCTCCTGCAGCTCTTTGCGCAGCAGCGGCTCGATCAGCCCGGCAGCCACGCATTCCCGGCCGGCCGCCTTGTCTTCGAAGTCGAAGAGCATCAGCTGGCCGTCCTGCCCGCTTTCCGCCAGGTCGGCGTCCAGATAGGTGGCGGTGAGGGTCTCCAGTTTGTGGCTGCGCTCGGGATTGAGCAGGTAGTGCATGATCTCGATGTCGTAGCGTGCGCCCCGGAGTGCCGTGTGCTTGAGGCCGAAACCGCACTTGTCGATCTGCCCGTCTTCCAGCAGGGGAGCGGCTTCCGGGTAGGAAACGGTGCAGTAGTGCGAGCCGCTGGCCAGGGTCACGCGCTCCGCCAGCCGGACGGCGACGCGGCCTGCGGCGTGGGCATCCCGGATGATGTCGGCGGCCGGTGCGGCGCTGCATTCCAACGTGACGTGCGGCTGGACAGGGACGGACTCCATGGCGGGGACCAGGTGGCGGAGGGAATTGAATTCGTAGTGATTGAACAGGCGCGCCACTTCGGCTTCGTGCGGCTGGCCGAGGCGGAGCCGGTCTGCATCGACGTCGATGTCCACGTCGGTGCGGATGGTGACCAGGTCCTTGCTCAGTCCCAGGTGGGGCAGGGCTTCGCGGAAAGCGGCCTGTTGCCGGGGCGGCAGCTCGTCCAGATGGGCCTCGATCCCTTCGAGGGAACCGTACTTGGCCACCAGCTTGCGGGCGCCCACTTCCCCGACGCCGTCAACGCCTTTGACGTTGTCGGCCGCATCGCCCCAGATGGCCAGGATGTCGATGACCTGGCGGGGATCGCTGATGCCGAACTGGCTGCAGACGGCTTCTTTCGACAGGATCTCCTTGTCGGCGCCGGCCTTGCCGGGCTTGTACTGGAAGATGTGGTCGTCCACGATCTGTCCGAGATCCTTGTCGGGCGTAACCATATAGACGTCGAATCCCTTGCCGGCGAAAGTCCGGGCGACGGTCCCGATGACATCGTCCGCCTCGTAGCCGGGCTTCATCAGGACCGGGATGTCCAGGGCGCGCACGATTTCGCTCAGGGGCTCGAGGGCGGCCTTGACCAGTTCCGGCGTGGCGGTCCGTGTCGCCTTGTAGGCCGGATACATTTCGTGGCGGAACGTTCCGCCGGGCGGGTCGAACATCACGGCCAGGTGCGTGGGCTGCTCCCGCGCGATGAGTTCCAGCAGGTACTTGGTGAAACCGAAGAGGATCGAAGTGTCTTCGCCTTTCGAGTTGATCATCGGCCTTCGCAGGAAGGCGTAGTACATGCGGAAGATCAGGGAATGTCCGTCTATCAGGTAAAGCGTGTTCATAACCTACAAATATAAGCTTTTTTTTCTTCGATTGAAAAGCGAAAATATTTGATGAAAAATTTATGCAGAATTAGGAGAAGTTCTTCCGAATTGTTATATTTGCACCAGCAATGAAACTATAATCGAAACCAAATATGGATATCAAGCCTTTACTCTCCAAGAATGCCCTGAGCATGCGGCGCTCCCAGATCCGCGATCTGCTCAGCGTCGCCACCCGTCCCGAGATCATTTCCTTTGCCGGCGGTTTCCCCAGCCCTGAATCCTTCCCGTTGGAAGATCTCAAGCGGATCATGCAGGAAGTCCTCGACAACGAAGGCGCCGCCGCCCTGCAGTATGGCGGTACCGAGGGTGTGCGTTCGCTGCGTCAGGAGATTTCAAAGCTGTACAAACGCGACGAGAATCTGGACGTACCGGTCGAGAACATCATGATCACAACGGCTTCGCAACAGGCGCTCGACCTGATCTGCCGCGTATTCATCGACCCGGGCGACGTCATCGTCTGCGGCCTGCCGACCTACCTGGCAGCTCTGCAGTCCGTCTGGTCCTACCAGGGCCAGCCCTACGGCCTGCGCCACAACGACGGCCTGGCCGAAGCCTGCAACGTGCTCTGTGCCACGGGCAAGAAACCCAAGTTCATCTACTCGATCCCGGACTTCCAGAACCCGTCAGGCGAGACGATGACCCTGGAAGAACGGAAATACGTGGTGGAAGTCGCCCGCAAGTATGACCTGCTCATCGTCGAAGATACCCCGTACAAGAACATCCGTTTCAGCGGCGAGACCCTGCCGTCGATGTACTCGATGGCCCCGGAGCGCGTCATCATGGTCGGTACCTTCTCCAAGACCTTCGTGCCGGGCTTCCGCCTCGGCTGGATCGTCGCCGAACCTGAAATCATCGACCGCGTCATCGTGGCCAAGCAGTCGTCCGACCTCTGCACGCCGGTCTTCAACCAGATGGTGGCCGCCCGCTACCTCTCTTCGGGTGCCTACGACGTGAACCTCAAGAAGACCTGCGCCCTGTATAAACGCAAGAAAGAGGTGATGGTCAGCTCGTTCGAGGAGTTTATGCCGAAGGGGGTCACCTGGACGAATCCGGACGGAGGCCTGTTCCTCTTCCTGAAACTGCCTGAGCAGTTCGACACGCGTGAACTCTTCGACCTGGCTATCAAGGAGAACGTGGCCTTCGTCATCGGCGAGGCCTTCCACAGCGACGGCTCCGGCAAGAACACGATGCGCCTGAACTTCTCCTTCGCCAGCGACGAGAAGATTCGTGAAGGCGTCCGGCGTCTGGCCGCCGCCATCCGCAAGCTTTACGAAAAGTACGGCATCGAGGCTTAGATCATGGTGGCAATGTTCGCCGTGAACAGTTTCACGGCCATCGCCAACAGGATGATTCCGAATACTTTCCTGAGAATATAGATCACGGTTGGGCCGAGCACTCGCTCGACCCAATCGACGTATTTGAGCATGAAGTAAACCACGACCATGTTGAGGGCGATGGCCACGATGATGTTCTGCATCGCATATTCCGCCCGCATGGAAATGAGGGTCGTCAGCACCCCGGCGCCCGCGATCAGCGGGAAGATGATCGGCACGACGTTCGCGGCCGAGGCCGGCCCGTCGTTCTTCATGATTTCGACGCCAAGGGTCATCTCCATACCGTAGATGAAGATGATGATGGCGCCGGCCACGGCGAACGAGTGGACATCCACGCCGAAGAGGGAGAGGAGTCCCTCGCCGGCAAAGA
>Ga0256405_10005750_pt1 | contig 20846 bp, 24 predicted proteins | sample RumenRJG_02DNA_FD_189096 | JGI IMG/M metagenome (GOLD analysis project Ga0256405, IMG submission 189096) | Bovine rumen microbial communities from Lethbridge, Alberta, Canada - RJG_02 | ecosystem: Host-associated > Mammals > Digestive system > Stomach > Rumen | place: Canada: Alberta... | reverse complement strand
TGGGCAGTTCCAGTCCCTTATTCCTAGATTTTCGATTCCTTTGAGGTTTTTGTTGATTTTTTGGCATTTGCTGCATTTTTGGGTTGATGGGAAAACACGGGGAATTTTAATGAATTTTACGCCTTCTTGTTGGCATTTTTTCTCTAATCTGTCCATAAAATCACGAGGCGCATTTAATTGTATGCTGTGACTTAGATATTTGTTGCTTTTCCATGCAATGATGTTTTCATTTTGAACAGCAACAAATGAACTGTTTTTAACAATGTAGTTTACCAACTTATTGTAATAGTCTTTTCTTTTGTTTAGGAATTTTTCCCAGGATTTATTGTATAATCTTTGCGCTTCAAGGTATCTTATGGAACCCTTCTGATGGTGACTCATGGTTTTTTGATGTCGTATGATGTTGTTTGTTTCCCTTGTTAGGTCTAGATTGGGTATCTCTGTGCCATTGGAAAGTACAGCTAGTTTTGCGCATCCGATATCAATTCCCACTTGCATTAGTGGACCAATTATATTTTCCGGAACGTATATGTATTCAACATTGAATACAGCGTAGTATTTGCCGTGTTGTCTTTTAACTGTTACGTGTTTGATTTTCACGCTCGGGTCATTTTTGTCACTTCCACGACGTAGTAGTTCTCGGTATTCTTTGCTTGTTTTGAATTTGACTAATCCTAATTTGGCTAATTTTATTTTATCATATCCATTTTTATCCGGTGTGATTCTTACATTATTGTTGTTGTTTATTATTCTGAATGTGAATTTTAAGGTTTTTTTCTTGGTTTTGTAAGTTGGATACGCGGATTTTAAATATGGATCATCGTATCTTTTAAAAGCAGTGATTAGGTCTTTTTGTGCTTGTTGTCTGCTGCTGGATTCTGCTTTTTCCAAAAAAGGATACTCACACCCCAACATATTTAAAATAACACTGCAAGAACTATCATTCACTTTTATTTTTATATCATCCCCGTAACCATATTGAATTAACATTTTTTTAAAGTTGTTTATGAATTCTAATTCCTCGTTGTAGATAAATCGTCTAATGCCTATATTGGATTCGATTTTGTTGATGCTAGCTATTTTTTCTCCATTATCATTGCAATCCATTTTACCGGGAAAAATTCTAACCTCAATATTCTTTTTAACCAAATTCACCATCCTGAAAAATCCTCCAATACATATGTTTTTATAGAATATAAAAATCAACCATAATAAAATGGTCAATGCAAACACAATACAAATGATACAGTATAATTTCAGATGTAAGTTATATATAAATACTAGGAAAGAGCATTTGGAAAGTAATCTTACTATTTTAAAACATGAAAAAATAATAAATTATAATAAAACAAAAAGTACACTAAACAGAATTAAAAAGAAAAATATGAATTCTAAACCCATAAAAACAATAAAATTTCAATAAAAACTACATCCAAAGTAAGTACACACAACTGTGCAATTCATCCACGACCTAAAAGAAGTCGTGGTATTCTTGCATTATTAAGATAAAAAATCAAAGTATAAACAATCAACTTCTTCAAAATCATACTGAAATTATAATCAAAACCACAATAATCCTCATACAGCCCATCATCAATAAGTACTAACGGTAAAGAGAATATTTTTCATCTGATATATATTCAATATCTAATTAGAGCTTCTCCAGGTGTTTCCACACTTGGCGCATCGTATGAAATTGGTCGGTGCCTCATCGGCTGAACGGGTCTGTACTGTCCACCAGTAGCCTTTGGTTCCGCCGCATTTATAGCAGGTGATTGTTGTTGTCGGCAAAGCCACATTATCCCTATCGGTAACAATAACCTTCATTTCGGGATTGGTTTCACCTTCCATTGTGTATTGCTCTTCAATCTCCTTTTTTTCAAGAGATTTCTCATAACCGCATCTGCACTTGATTCTGCCATTTTTAGGCATCAGCATCTTACCACAATTTGGACAAAATTCCATACTATTTCACACCTTAAAATTCGTAAATATCTATTTAAAAAAATACATTTATAATCTTATCATAAAATTACTATTCCAGCCCATATATTCTGCGTTCCCTCAAGTAAAGCAAATAATTGAGGACCAGCACAACAGCTGCAAAAATAATGAAGTAAGTCACAACAGCCAATGGAAACATGAATTTCATTCCAAACAATGAAACAGGAAAGGCAGAAACCTTTAAAAAGCCTGATCCGAAAAACATAGGAACAAAAATCAGAAATATAATATCATAAATTATTATCAATCCAATGGCCAATAAAAAGCGCTCATGATTGTTTTTGACATATCCTGACTCAACAAGAATATGGATTCCAAAAATAACCAGAAACAACAGGCCAAATATGTTAGTAACATACAGCATATCATTCAAATTGAATGTTTTCAAAAAGTAACATGCCACAAACGTAATGATTGAAGCGGAAATCAGATTTATAATATTTACCCTTAAAAAATGACCATCGAACATTAATTATAATATATAATTTAAGATATAAAAAGTTTTAAAAAAAAAGTTTGATGTGAAAGGATCAACCTTCCACCATTATCAGCTTACCCGTAGCAGGGTCCTTGTACACTTTACCCATTTCGGTATAACCTTGACCAGAGGAATTTGAAGTATCTGGTGTTTCATTCAACTGTTGACCTTGGTCTACTTCAGTCATTGTTTTCTGCTGCATTTGCTCTTGTATATTTTGGTCAGGGTCAATCATTGCCTGCATGTTCCAGCTTATGATAACAAAAACCAGAAAACCTACAGCAATAACCAGCATTGCATCCACAAGGTTGGATGTACCGGCCATTGGGTCTTCTTCCACTCTTTTAGATCTGCGTCTACCTTGTTTTCTTACCATAAAATCACTAGTTATTCATTTTGTCTAGAACCGCATCAATCAAAGCATCCAAATCGGACAAGTATCTGTCATACCATCCTGAACGGACTTTACCGATAAAGTAACATAAAGCCCCTGAACCAATACCTACGATGGTGGTGTTAAATGCCACTGTAAGGGAAGATGCCAATGTGTTAATGTCTCCAGCACCTAATGCCGCAAGACCCGGACCCATAGGAATTAAGGTACCCATTAACCCTAAGGTTGGTCCGATACGAGTAATAATATCGGTTTTCTGCAAGTTACTCATTGTTTTTTCTTCTTCAAACTCGAACAATTTACGTGCAAGTGCTTCTCTTGAAGCATCACCCAATTCTGATGAAGCTGCAATTTCTGCTAAAACCTTTTTCTGTGCCTTTGGAATTTTAGCATTGTTGATGACATTTTTCAATGATTCAACAGAATCAGCTCTATTAATCTCATAAATTAAATCTCTGATTGTTCCAACAGGAACCTTACGCCTTGAAGTATACTCAGCAATAGCTCCACCTAAAGTAATTATGGAGATGATAACAATCACAAGTAATATAATTAATACAGGTATTGTTAAACTTTGTGAGATTACATCAAGGGAACCTGTGAGAAACTCTCCACCTGGAATATTTAATGCCATATTTTTTTCACCTTTATCTTAAAATACTTCTGCCTCTTTTATTTAAAACAATGCCTCCTACAAGTAAAATGGCAAATGCCAATATTACCATTAAGACATCTTGAGGAGAACCCATAGTTATTGGACTTGTGGTTTTTGATAGTGCCCCTGCGATGTTTGGTATAACAATTGCTGAAAGCAAGAAATACGCACCAAGCAAAAGCATGAAATTACCCAAAACAATTGGATAAGGCCTATTGATTACCTTTACAATAGTGTTTGATGCTAAATAAGTTACAATCATGACTGCAACAAGTGCAGCTGCAGCATACCAGCTCAAATTAAGTGAACTTACACCAATTGTTGGCGCTACGATTAAGACACTTGCAATGATTGAACCAAAACAACATGGACAAGGAGCAATGATAGCTAGAGAAGTAGCGGTTGAAGTATTTTTGTCATGTATCTTCCATTCTCTAATAGTAAATAATCCTGCAATAATCATTATTGAAGCCATGATAATGTAAAATATTGTATTATAACTGTATATTGCCTGAACCAATTGCTCAGAGTAAAGTGAAGCAATAGCAGAAATAAGCACAACACCCCCACCATAAGCAATGCAGATTACTGCAAACAATTTTTTTGACAAGTTAGCCAATCCTGAAGCGAGCCCTATCTTAACACCAAATACTAGGACTGAAGCAAAGATTCCAACCTGCCATAATACACTCATCATATCCATAGTAAATTCTCCAATATAATCAAATTAAAATTAATTAATTACAATTTAATATTACTCTAATAATATATATAAAATTTTTTAGACAGCGATATGTATTGAAAATACTATCAATAATATATATGAAAAATATTGTTTAAAAGATTTGTGAAAAAACTGAAACTTTAAAATTAACAAAAACATAAATATACAATATTAAAATTTAATGAGGCAAAAAATGTTTTGGAACGAAGAAATAGAAACAATGCCAAGAGAAGATCTTGAAGAATTACAATTAAAAAAGCTTCAAGCAACTATTAAAAGGGCATTTGAAAAAATACCGTATTATAATAAAAAATACAGTGAAGTTGAAGTTTATCCAGAAGATATTGAAACTTTAAAAGATATTGAAAAATTACCATTCATAACAAAAGACGATTTGCGCGAAAGCTATCCTTTCGGGCTTTTTGCAGTTGACATTAAAGAAATCAAGGAACTGCACTCATCCTCAGGTACCACAGGAAAACCTGTTGTTTCAGGATATACCGAAAAAGACCTAGATACATGGGCTGAAACCATTGCAAGAGGACTCACCATGATGGGCATCGGAGAAGACGACATCTTACAAAACACTCACGGTTATGGAATGTTTACCGGAGGTTTTGGAGTGCACTACGGTTCACATAAGGTTGGCGCTGCAATCATCCCTATTTCAACCGGCCAGACCAGAAGGCAAATCGAAATCATGCAAGACTTTGGAACAACCGGTTTAATATTCACCCCATCCTATGGAATTCACCTTGCAGAAGTTGCACTTGAAGATGGAATAGATCCAAAAGAATTGGGCATCAAGGCAATTGGATTTGGAGCTGAAGGCTGGACCGAAGAAATAAGGCAAAGAGTGGAAGAGCTTTTTGGCACCAAAGCATACAACATCTACGGACTTACCGAACTAATGGGTCCGGGAGTGGGTATTGAATGCTGTGCCCAAAAAGGATTGCACATTGCAGAAGACATCTATTACCCAGAAATCATAAATCCAAATACCCAACAGGTATTGGGAGAAAATCAACCTGGAGAATTGGTTTTAACAAATCTTGAAAGAGAAGGAATGCCCGTAATCAGATTCAGAACAAAAGACTTGACAAAACTCACTTATGAAAAATGTGACTGCGGAAGAACCCATGCAAGAATGAGCAGAATTACCGGCAGATCAGACGACATGATTAAAGTTAAAGGAGTAGCTATATTCCCATCCCAAATAGAAAAAGCATTGCTCAAGGTTGGTGATGCAGAGCCTCATTATATGATTATAGTTACAAGACCTGGAACACTCGATGAAATCGAGGTAAAAGTCGAAGCATCATCTGAACTTTTCTTTGACGGAATTAAAGAAATGATGGCCGTTCAAGATAAAATCGGAAAATCAATAGAAAACGAAACAGGAATACGTGTAAAAGTAACATTAGTAGAACCAAAAACCTTACCGAGATTTGAAGGAAAAGCAAAAAGAGTGATTGACAAGAGGAATTTACATTAGGTGAGAACATGAAAATCAAACAATTATCAATATTTTTACAAAACAGAATGGGAAGCCTATCCAAACCATTGGAAGTCCTGACAGTTGCAAATGTCAATATTCGTGCAATGTGCATGGCAGATACTTCCGAATTCGGTATCTTAAGACTTGTGGTTGATGATCCGGAAAAAGGAAAAGAAGCCCTTGAGGAAAATAATTTCCTTGTAAAGATTACTGAAATCATTGGTGTTGAAATGAACGACACCCCTGGAGGATTGACTGCAGTTTTAGACATTATCAAGGACAATTTAATTGATTTGGAATATCTTTACGCATTTTCCCACGATAAACAAGGAAAAGCCATCTTATTATTGCATGCAGATGATATTGATAAGTTGATTTCTGTTTTACAGGAAAACAACATACCACTCGTTTCTGCTGAAGAAGTCTATAATTTATAGACTTCAAACTTTATTTATTTTTTGACATTTTTCAATAATTTTTCACTTTTTTTAAATATCCAACAATAAATGTATAAAATATATTCCTTTTTTTAGATAATATTAAATACATTTCAAAATATATTATTAAATATAAATATCATGATTTATCATGGTATTTGAAAAAAGGTGATTAAAATGGGAAAACTAGAAGGCAAAGTAGCAATTGTAACCGGAGCAACCTCCGGTATGGGTAGAGAATCTGCAAAATTGTTCGCAGCAGAAGGAGCAAAAGTTGTTGTAACTGGAAGAAACGAAGAAAGAGCAAAAGCAGTAGTCGACGACATTAAAGCTGAAGGCGGAGAAGCAATCTATGTAATTGTAGATATGGCAAACCTAGATGAAGTTCAAAAAATCTACGACGCTACTATGGACGAATACGGAACCATCGACGTCCTATTCAACAATGCAGGAATGCTGTCAATGTCCCCATTAATGGATTTGACACTTGAAGAATGGAACAGAGTATTCAACGTCAACGTAACATCAGCATTACTATTAACACAGTTAGTTGCACCTGTTATGAAAGAAAAAGGAAAAGGAACTATCGTAAACACATGTTCTGTAGCATCATTTGGAGCACACCACGGATTTGCAGCATATGTCGACAGTAAACATGCAATGATGGGATTGACCAGATCCATGGCATGGGAATTAGGTCCTGAAATCAGATGTAACGGTATTGCACCAGGTTTAATCCACACCGCAATGGTAGACAGTATCGGAGGTCCTGCAGCATTACAGCAAATGATTGACCAATGCCCAGTAAAAAGATGCGGTGAAGGTGAAGACATTGCACACTTAGCATTATTCCTTGCAAGTGACGATTCATCATTCATTGACGGTCAAATCATCAAAGCAGACGGTGGATTCGAAATATAATCACGCTTTAAAACATATATATTTTTAAAGAAATTGGAAGCCACATCTCCTTTGGCTTCCTTTTTAAAAAAATCTAATTTTCCTTACTACCCAACAGCTTATCATCACTTTGATTATAACCAATTGTTTTACCAGTATTTTTAGCGACTTTTTTAGCATTAACGGCCAACTGATCAACCCTAGCGTTTAGCATGTCTTTGGAATGGCCCTTGACTTTTATGAAATTGATATTATCAATCTGATTTATCAAATCCCATGTTGCCTTAACGATTTCCAAATTCTGGATAGGCTTTCCATCGCTTTTTCTCCATCCTCTTCTCTGCCAGTTTCGAGCCCATTGAGTGTATATTCCAATGCAATATGCTGAATCGGAACATATTGTTAAAGTATCCTCATCATCGGAAGTGTCTAGAAAATCCCTAATTGAAGCATAAATTGCATAAAGCTCCATCTCATTGTTGGTGGTTAATGGACAACCCCCAGATTGGTTTGAAACTTCAACATCATCTTTAAGTAAAATAAATGCCCAACCGCCGGCTTCACGAAGATATTTTCCATTTTCCTTCTTCATGGTGGCGGCACCGTCAGTGTAATAAACAAAATTGACCATAATAATCAGTTAAAAAAAAGAGTAAGAAATGTTATTTTTCAATAACAAATCCATGATTTTGCGCTTTGGTGACAAAGACATCTCCTTTGTCCCCAATAATTTCTTTGGTTTTTTCTACGATGTCTGCATTTGATTCATCAAATACTGTATATAAAACAGGTCCAAATGAACTGATTCCAACACCGTATGCACCAGCGTCTTCGATTGCCTTCATAATAGGCAGGTAGCTGTCATCCAATGAGTGTTCAAGTTTATTGAAACCTACATTTTGGAGTTTGCTTACAGCCCAACCAAAGTTTTTGATGTCTTTTTCAAGCATGAATGGAACAAGATTCATCAAAATTAAGTGAGAGACTTGTTCGACCTCTTCTTTTGGAATCGGACAGTATGTTTGGAACACATCCACCTCATCATCTCCTTCCACATGCTTTTCAATGTGAGGAATTGCAATTAGGATATTCCAATCTTCAGGAAACTCATATCTTGCAATTAGTGTTGCCGGTTTTGCCTGTGAAGCACCAGACGGCAAGAATAATGGTTTTTCTTCTTTGCTGTGTCCTCCATCAAGGATGAATCCTCCTAAATCATGAGTGTATGTACCAATTCCAGAAGTTCCTCCCCTTCCGACAATGCTGCTTAATTCACGGCTTTCAATTTCAATTCCCATTGTTTCAGTAATTAAATGAGCAGTGGAAACTGCAATTTGAGTACCGCTTCCAAATCCTGAATGTGGAGGGTAGGTATTATGTACAATAAATTTAAAACCAGAATCTATATTAAAATGTTCTACAGTTCTTTGAGCTGCATCAGGGATTTTTTCTCTGCATTCCTCAATAGCTTCTTCATCAGTTACAGTATCTGCAAATTCAAGCTCAATACCGCTTTCAATTTGTTCAACCTCTAATACAAATTGTGGATCAGCTAATGCAAGACCAATACCACCATCGACTCTTCTATATGACCCGTTTAAATCAATGAGGGACATATGTATTCTTGAAGGTGCCCTAATAATCATTTTTTCACATCCTTAAAATTTACCTTATTATTATATGTTTTAAAAGTTTAAAAAAGTTTTGTTTTAATTTACAAGACGACAAAAAAATTTATTTGCAAAAAATATGTTATATATTGAGAATATTTTAAAATTCAATGGATGAAAATTTTTCCAATATTGCAAAAGTGCAAAAACTAATATACATTGTTCAAATTTTGTGAAATCAAGAAACACTCATTGTAAAGTTAAAAACAAGATAGAAAATAGTTGGTTAATAATCCAGATTATCAACTATTTCTATTAATTTTTCCGCAAGTTCAAGTGTCAACTCGAAATCCTCTGAGGAATAACACTCATAAACCAGTGTTGGAATGCCTGCACATGCGGTTGGTTCTGTTATGAATGGCGGGCTTGAGCGAAATTCCGGAGCATAATAAACAATTTCATCAAAAGCGTCAATTATGTCATTCATATATCTGGATGATGCATCATCAAAGCCAGGTGCAAATACAAAATTGGTTATCTTATACTCTCCCGGACCATTGGCCCCACGATTGGAGTGAATATCTAAAAACAGATCATATTTCTTGTCAATAATATCATCCTTAATGAATTCCTGAGCCAATTTCTGACCTTCAAGGCGCCCTTCAGTTTCGGAGGTCTTGTCATTGACATTGATGTTATACAAATAATAGCAGTTCTTTAAATCATTTTTTGAGGTTAATTTTTCAAATAATGCTCTGTGTGATTTGCTTTCAAGAGGATGCATTCCTATTACGAAAGCTATTTTGATTTTTGAATCGGCATCACCAAAAGGACCGTGAATATATACGCTGCCCAATTCATTTTCACCAACTAACTCTGCATCGCATTCACATGAGTCAACCTGTGCTTCGCTAGTGGGTTCTTTGGGATAATTCATCAAAAACACCTAAAAAAATAAGTTAGACTAGAATATATCTAGTCTTCAGATGGTGCACGACCACCTAATTCTTTGTTTAATTCATACATTAATCTGTTGTCGCCGTCAGCAAATTTGATTTTTGCAACGAGTTCCATAGCGTTTTCTTCTTCTTCGACTTGTTCTTCAACAAACCATTGGAGGAAGTTGTTGGTTGCGTGGTCTTTTTCTTCAATAGCTAAGTCAACTAAGTCGTTGATAAGACCTGACACTTTCTTTTCATGTTCTAAAACATGTTCGAATGCTGCAACTGGAGAGTCCCATTCGGTTTGTGGGCCTTCAATTTCAGTTAATGTTACGGAAGCTCCTCTTCTGATAATGTAGTCGTAGAATTTCATTCCATGTTCTAATTCTTCTTCTGCTTGTACTCTCATCCAGTTAGCGAATCCTGCTAAGTCTTCATCTTCAAAGTAAGCTGCCATGGATAAGTATAAGTATCCTGAGTAAACTTCAGCGTTTAATTGGCCGTTTAATGCTTTTTCCATTTTTTCTGATACCATTTTATCACCATTATAATTTTTGTAATTAATTTCTTATAAAACCTACTACAAAATAAATATTATGATAGAAAAGTCCCTTTACGAAAATTACGAAATTTCATTCAGCGATAATGCCATGCCAAAAATTGATGATTATCTATTTGTTTTCAATAATGAAAGAGAATTGTATTTAACTAACGATAAGGAATTGCCGAAAGATTTGGATAATTTTGAAATTGACTTTTGCCTATTGATTGGAAAATACAATGGCAAGGATGCATTTGTTGTGAATGTTAAAGGCAATGAATCATTTTATCCATTGCAAGAGGTTTATGAGTTCAATCATGACTTGTACCATATTGCTGGAAAAGCTGTTCTTGTAAGGGACTGGTACATATCACACAGGTTTTGCGGAAGGTGCGGAACACCAACTCAATTAGATGAAAAGGACATGATGTTAAAATGCCCTGAATGCGGTCAAAACCATTATCCTCGCATCGCTCCTGCAATTATTGTGGCAATCAGAAAAGGGGAAGAACTTCTCATGGCAAAGCACAGCTACCATGACAACATCCGGTATGCCCTGATTGCCGGCTTTGTCGAACCGGGTGAAGGCATCGAGGAAGCAGTCCACAGGGAAGTCCTTGAGGAGGTTGGAGTAAAAATTAAAAACCTCAAATACCAAAGAAGCCAATCATGGCCATTTCCAAATTCACTGATGCTTGCATTCACCGCAGAATACGATTCAGGTGAAATAAAGGTTGATGGTGACGAAATTCTTAAGGCGAAATGGTTTAAAAAGGATGAAATAATAAGATACGGTTCTGACATCAGCATTTCCGATTGGCTGATTCAGGAATTCATAGATTCAGTGTAAAAAAAGAGATAATCTAGTATAAACTAGAATTATCTACAACCAAGCTTTTATTGCCAATAGCTTTCAATATTGAATCCTTATACTTCACATCAATAGCTATCATCTTGGAATTGACATTAACCGGAAGGTGCATAATTATTCAAGAATTTATTATCTGTTGAGGTTACATTAGAACTACTCGCATTAATTGCAGCTCCGCTTTCCACATCATAGTTATTTTCAAATGTTACATTAATGAGAGTCAACTTTGAGTTAACAACAAAAAGGGATGACTTATTACAATTTTTCACTAAAAGATTTTTAATTGTTACATCACTATGATTAGTAATGTTTAAAAAACCCGCTTTACTGTTCCCATCGATTGATTTAGCTTTACCATCAATGGTTAAATTCACATGGTTTAAGTTTATGTACGTATTATCAGTGTCTATATACTTATAATCATTTTCTAATTCTACTGTTGAACCAGAAGGGACATTTATTTTTGTCTCAAAATCGGCATATGTTGCCTCAGAATCTTCAGGGCAATATCATTTTCATTTATTTCAAGAGCATCCTGTGCTGTGTGATTTGCATCTTCAGCACAAACAACCCCTATCGATACAATCCATAAAAATAGAAAGATTACGCTTATCTAATAAAACTTCATAATTATCTACCTTTATATGACTAATATTTTATTCATCAAGGTATAAATAATTTTGAATATTATTAAAAAAAATAGATTAAATGAATATATTCATTAATCTTCCCAGTCATCACTGTCAAAATCCGGATCAAATCCGCAGTTGTCGCAATATGGTTCATTATCAGCCAGTATTGAACCGCAACGAGGACATATCTTCATATAACACCTCCTAAATATTTTTGGATAGTCTGTTGATATTGTTTAAGGCAATGACACCTGCCTTCAGCTTATCCAATCCTTCAATCAATAGCTTTTGAGGGCATGCTATGTTCATCCTCAGGAAATTGTCTCCGCATTGGCCGAAATCGGAACCTGCTGAGAGGAATAATCCCTGATTCTGCCTTAAGAATTCAGACAATGCCTTGGATGGAGTGTTTAGGGCGGAACAGTCAAGCCACAATAGGTATGTCGCATCACATTCAATCAACTTGACTATTGGAAGCTCATCAGAGAGATACTCCTTGACAATCTGCTTGTTTTCATACAAGACTTCCCTAAGCTCTTCCAGCCAGTCTTCAGATTCGTTGTAAGCTGCCTTAACAGCAGTTGTTGCAAAAACGTTGCATGAATCTGAATTGTCAATGTGAATTTGAGATTTTACCTTTTCCAATAGCTCAGGGTCTGTTGCATGAACCACTGAACTTTGATATCCTGCAATATTGAATGATTTTGACGGGGAAAGGCACCTTATGACATTATCATTTGCCTTGAACGGATTATACTTGAAGCCAGGATCTGTCAGGTCACAGTGTATCTCATCAGATATTAAAATAACATCATGTTTTCGGCAAAGCTCATCAATCCTGTCCAATTCCTCACGGGACCAAATCTTGCCTATCGGATTGTGGGGATTGCATAAAATCATCATCTTGACTTTTGACAGTTTTTCTTCCAAGTCATCAAAGTCGATTTTATACTCGCCGTTTTCAAAAATCAATTCATTCTCCAATACTTTCCTGTCATTTTCCTCAATAACATAAAAGAAAACATGATAAACAGGTGATTGGATTAATATCTCATCGCCCGCATCGGTCAGACACCTTATCATTGATGAAATTGAAGGCATTACTCCAATTGCATATGCCATGTCTTCACGAGACATTTTAAGGCCATATCTTCTGTCCCACCAGTTGATATAGGCATCAAAAAGCTCATCGGTGACTATGGTGTAGCCATATACCGGATGATTGGCCCTTTTAAGGATGGCTTCGCTGATTTTCGGAGCCACCTTGAAGTCCATGTCAGCCACCCACATCGGCAAATCATCATCAAAGAGATCCCATTTGAGCGAATCAGTGTTGTGCCTGTCCACAACGCTTTCAAAGTCATGCTTAGTATTTTTCATAGTGTATTCTTTCCTCATCGAACTTGTCCATGAACTTGTTTTCCCAGCCATCGGCAGGATATCCTATTGTGATGATACAGTAAGGCTTGGTTTCGGTGATATCATCAATGCCTATGATTTTACCGATTGCTTTCATTCTTTCCTCTTCAGGTGCAACACCATTCCATAATGCACCTAATCCAAGGTTAACCGCTTCAAGAAGCATGTTTTCAGCAGCGGCCCCCATGTCCTGTTGCCATACAAGCTTATAGAATGATCTTTCGATATTAGCAACAAGAACAATAGCTACAGGTGCGTTGGTTACTCTAGGTTTTATTTCACCGAGCTTTGCAAGGGTTTCCTTGTTTTTCACCACTACAAATTCCCAAGGTTCCGCTCCAAGCCTTGAACCGGGGGCCTGCATTCCAGCCTTTAGGATTTTCAAAATATCTTCATCACTAACATCTTTATCTGCATATTCACGAATGCTTCTTCTTGTATTAATAATTTCATCAAATTCTACCATATTCTTAAATAACATCTTTATCATATATAAAATTAGTTTAGTATAATGGAGGTGACAAAAAATGGGCGTTAATAGATATGCAGGGATATTTGCAATTGTTCTCGGTTTGATATTCATCATATTTCCAATGTTTTCAGCCGGATTAGTTTCAGTCATTGTTGGTTTAAGCCTACTCTTCTTCGGTATTTCCGCAGTATTTTTAGGATTGAACATGAGACATGAACCAAATAACAGTTTTTCCATTGTTTCCATAATAATTGGTATATTGGCAATCATCTTTGGATTCCTGTTTATATTCTATATTGATGCATTATCATTCCTTATAGGCATACAATTCTACCTTGTAGGATTCATAATGATAATCTTCGGTATTGCAGGACTTATATCAGGAATAAGTAAAGGATTTGTTTTCTCATCAATACTTTCCTTGATATTGGGTATTGTTGCAATAGCACTTGCTGCATTTTCAATTGCACAACCAATCTATATTGCAATAATAATAGGAATTCTTTTAATAGTTGAAGGAGTCATGCTGATTCTTTCAGATTAAGGCTTGGTCAACTACAGAAATTGAAATACACCATCACCATCGAAAAATTTTAAAAAAGAGAGCACGTAATTAACCAAACCTCATATTAATTTTGGTTAATTGAAATTAAATAAATTGTTGAAGTGCAAAAAAGCACATTTTCGCACTTCCAAAAGCTTTATTAACTTGAAATTTCAGTTTTTCTAAAATCAATTTCATTTTCAGCGCAAAACTCTTCAATTTTTGCGATGATTTCAGAAATTTCATCTTCTGAATACTCGTTTTTGAAGTAGTATACAACAGGCTGAGCATTGGTGTATACAGTAATTACAAGATATTCATTTTCATAAACATTGACGTCTACAGTGTTATATATTTGAATGTCCTGAATTATATCATTTTGAGCTTTTTCAACAGGAGTTTCATTTCCTATTGCCTTAATTTCAGATGATTCATACTGGTTTTGCAGTTTTGCGAGCTTGTCATCGTCAGTCAATACATCCCCTTCAGGCTCAAGCTCTGAAAGTTTTTCCTTGAACAGTTTTGCATTGTGGAGTTTTTCCTGAACTTCAACCAATTCCTTTTCAAGTTCTTTTTCCTCTTCAATCAAGGAATTTATGAATGCCTCGGAACCGTTGTTGAAGTTTTCATACATTTCAAGCACATCCCTTGGAGAAAGTATGGAATGATTTTTAAAGAACTCCTTGGTATGTGGTTTTACGCGTATGCTTAATGGTTTTAGGTTTTCTTTTCTTGATTTTGCATCAAAGATTTCTTCTGCAATATCGTTTCCTTTTTTGTGCAATGCTTCCATTCTTTCGGAAAACATTCTTTCAAAGTCTTCGCGAGACATATCATCAGGGAATTTGAATTCAAACTCGCCTGGAGTGTATGATCCTCCGAATCTTTCATTTCCGAATATGAATTTTCTAGTTCTTTTTTGGTTTGACATAATATCACTTCATTTAGTGTATTACAAATTTAGTTTTTGTATACAATTAATTATTTAAAATAAGTAGTATTTAAATGTATTCATTTTTAAAATTTGTATACATGAAAAATTTAAAAAAATAATGAATTATTGACATAATTCAGCGCTGATTTGAAAAATCTCATCCAAATCAAGTGAAAACTGTTTTTCCTTTTCATCAAGTTCCCCAGATTCCTCAGACTCCCTTTTGGTAATGCTTCTGAATGAATGAATTTGAACTTCACCGTTGAACATCTTAAACAGGTCTTCAGAGGATTTCAGATTAGGCCTTACCGACTTTTCAAAATAGTCTACAGAATAATTCAATGTGTAGAACAATCCGACATTTATCTTGCCCTTAAATGTATTTCCAGTCTTGTAGGAGACAATGCAATATACTAATCTCTCAATCAATGCCCTGTAATGACTAGTGGGTTCTGTAAAAAAGATTGGCACAGTAATCAAAAGACAATCGGAATCCAAAATCCGTTCAATCAAAGGAGAAATCTCATCCTTCCAGTAGCACTTGCCTACATTCTCCTCTTTCTTACAGATTGCACAATTCATGCATCCGCACAAATCAAACTTGTACAAATCTATATATTCAACGTCAACCCCTGCGGATTTGGCACCATTAGCAGATGATTTTGCAAGCTGCGCATTGTGGTCCCTTCTTTTTGGACCTGCATTAATTACAATTGCATTCATTTGCTTAGCTCCGCTCCGATTTCAAATGCCTTTTCCAAATCATTAGGAAACTGCAATATCCATTGCTTTTCCTTTGCTTCCTGTGAAAAGCCTGCCATGTTAAATTTTGAGTAATCACTGACCTGAATTGTATCGCAAACCGGATATGTCACGATTTCACCGTTTAAAAATGAGAACAGATACTCTGTGGTTGACAGGCTGTCCTTCATTGATTGCTCATAAAACTCCTTGGGAGCATTCATTGTGTAGAATATTCCAACATTGACCTTGCCTGTAAAATAGCTTGATCCGTCATCATAAGACATTATGCAGAATATCAATCTCTCAACCAATGCCCTGAACTCGCTTGTCGGTTGGCCAAAGTAAATCGGAGAGCCTATCAAAAGGCAATCCGCATCCAAAATCTTGTCAATGACCGGTGTCAGGTCATCTCTCCAGTAGCATTTTCCTTTGGTTTTTTCCTTTAATTTACATGCAAGACAACTTCTGCAACCCTTAAAGACCAAATCATACAAATTGAAATATTCTGTTTCAGCACCAACTGATTCAGCTCCTTTCTGTGCTGACTGCATGATTTCAGCAGTGTTCCATTTCTTTCTTGGACTTGCATTGATAACTATTGTCTTCATTTGCTTAACTCCGCTCCTATTTCAAATGCATTTTTTAAATCAACAGGGAAGTGCTCTTTTTTGTATGCCTTTTTGGCATCACCGTCAAAAGCAGACATTGCATATTTTGAATAATCCTTGACCTGGACTGTATTCAGCACAGGATAAATCCTAACTTCACCGTTCAGCATGTTAAAGATGTTAGTAGAGGATTCAATATAATCTTTCATCATGTTTTCATAATACTCCCTTGGCGCATTCATTGTAAAGAACAATCCGACGTTCAGCTTGCCTTCATAATATGAACCAAATCCATCATATGAAAGAACGCAGAATATCAGCCTTTCAATCAAAGCCCTGTAATGACTTGTCGGCTCGCCAAAGTAAATTGGAGAGCCTATCAAAAGGCAATCAGCATCCAAAATTCGTTCGATCAATGGAGAGATTTCATCCTTCCAGTAACATTTGCAGCGTTCCTGGTCCACCTTTTTACATATTAAACAGCTCATGCACCCGTGTAAGTCTAATTTATATAAATCGATGTATTCCACTTCCGCACCAACGGATTCCGCACCCTTTGCAGCTTCCTTCATAATCTGTGCGGTACAAAATTTTCTTCTTGGACTTGCATTAATCACAACAGTTTTCATTTAAATCCCCATATAACTAGTTATAATTATATTAAGATTTAAAATATTTAAGAGTTATTAAGAATTATTTTGAACCTCTCCAGCTTGTAGAAGCTGGAGATTCTTAGGCCATACCTATTGTTTTGTCAAAGCCTTTCCATTCGTAATAATATTCGAATTTTCCTTGACCAATTGGTATGAAATCTACTAAGCATAGCACCATTGAACCAGTGGCGCGTAGAGCTTCGTCTAAAATATTTTTTGCAGCGTTAACATCTCTTTGATTTATGCTGTGGCAGTGAGGGCATTCCCATTCTCTTTCATCACGACCTAAGCCATGATTTATTTCACCGCAAACATTGCATCTTTTACTGGAAGGGAACCATCGATCGATTTGTACGAATTCACGTCCGTACCATTCTGCTTTGTATCGTATCATTTCAATGAGTTTTCCCCATCCGATTTCATGAATGCTTCTACTTAAATTACGTGAACGTATCATTCCTCGTATGTTTAATGTTTCCATTGCTATGAATTCACAGTGTTTTACAATATTATAGGATATTTTATGATAATAGTCGTTGACGACATTGTTTTTCTTGTTTATCCAGTTGTGGAGTTTTTTTAGTGTTTTTTTCCAGTTGGAACCACCTTCCTTTTGTCGTGCTAGTTTTTGATTGTAATATTGTATTCTGCCGTTTATTTTTTTTAAATCGGGTTTAGGTATGACTTTTCCGTTGGAAAATGTTAGGAAGTCTGTTAATCCCAAATCTATGCCTACATATAAAGACGGGCCGGAAAATTTGTCCCTTGGTTGTATTTTTTCTAGTTCGTAGACTATGCAGACGAACCATTTTCCGTTTTCTTTTAGGATTGTGGCTTCTTTGATTTTGCCGTCGATGTCTCGTTTATGTTTGACTTCAATGTATCCTAGTTTGTTTAAGCGTAGTTTGTTATCTTCCCACCTTATTGAGGCTTTTATTCCGTTTTTAGTTTCATATTCGTTGTTTCTGAGTGTGATGGATTTTACTGGATTTTTTTTAAGGGACTTGAATTTAGGGCGTCCGGTTCTTCCATCATAGAATCCTTCATATGCTTTTATTAAACGGTCGGTGGATGCTTGTATGCAGGTGGATTCTGCTTTTTTCAAGAATGGTTTTTGTTTTTTTAGAGTTCTTACGATTTTTTGTGTGTAAGTACGGTTGATTTTATAGTTTTTACCTATTCCAAATTCTTTGACTAGGTTTTCACGGTAAATGCTGTATTCTAATGTTTTGTTGAATACGTAACCTGTTGCCCGTAAATTGAAATTTAATTCCCCTTCTAAATCCTCATCAGGGATAAACTCAATTTTATCGGTCAAAATAAAAGTTTTATCAACCATAATTACTCCTCACACTTTTTTAGACAAAGATCTCATTAATTTTATTTGTATACTCGAAAAAAAACATGGATTTTAATTTTTTTTGATTAATCTTCAAAAAAAGAATATGTTTTCTTTTTCTTATATCAACTTATATACATTTATAATAAATAGAGTTTATCTGAGAGCATTTGGAAAGTAATATGGCATATTTTTTTTATTTTGCAAAAAAATTCTAAAAATACAACAACCCTCTTAAAAGTGCAATTCATCTCCCGGCTTAAAGAAGCCGGAGAATTCTTACACAATAAGGTTAAAAAAAATAGAAAAAATAAAGAGTTTTAATCTTTATTTTTTAACCTTTACACTTTTTTTGACAGTGTCCTTTAGGTATGTCGCTTGGTATTTTACCTTTTTGCCTGCTTTGAGTTTTTTAAGCAATTTGGCTTTTATTGTGACTTTTGCCACACCTTTCTTGTTGGTTTTTACAGTGAATTTCTTACCATTAAACTTAAAGATAATCTTTTTAGATTTAAGGTACTTGCCATTGACCTTTTTAAGTGTAGCTGTCAAAACAAGCTTTTTGGCTGACTTTTTGACCTTAACACTTTTAAGTGACAGGACATGTGTTACTTTTAATGTTTTTGTAGAGCTTTGTCCCAATGCTTGTGTAGTGATTTTATAAGTGCCTGGAGCATTTTTTATTACAACGCTTGCAGCACCGTTTGCATTGGTTTTAACTGTTTTTAAGACTTTGCCATTAACCAAAAATGTGACAGGCACACCGCTTATTGCTCCATTGCTACCGTATACCCTTACGGAATAGGATTTGCCTGACGAATATATCATGGTCAAAGCACTTGCAGATATCCTATAATTAACATTGATATGTGAATTTCCGGAAGATTGATTGTATTTTGCATCTCCTGAGTATTGCCACTCAATCAGATAGTCTCCATTTTTAAATTTGGATATGTCCAATTTCGCCATACCATCAACAACATCAACAACCGCATATTTAACTCCATTTACAAAAAATGTAACTGTTCCCTTTGCATCATAAGCGATATGATTGTTCTCATCCAAAATTGTTGCAGTTAAGAAAGTCATCTCATTTGATTCAATGTTAGTCTTGGTCTCTTTTGGCAAAATTGTAATTGGATATGAAATTGGAAGGCAATCCTGTGACTTTTCATCCCAATATGTGAAAATATCATCCTTAAAGGTATTTCCCACATATTTAAAAGTCATATTATGGTTTCCAACTGGAATATCATTTGTCGGAAGGTTGTAATTGACTTTTCCGCCACCAATTCTTTGGCCGTCATAGTATTCATCGTCAATGAAAAACTGTACGCTTCCTGTTGCATTGCCCAAATCAATATATACAAACCCATAATCCTCAATGACAATTATTTGGGACAGGTTTATCTTAGGCATTACAGTAAATCTCTTATTTAAAGAATGACCATAATACCTAGAGTCTCCAGAATATTGAATGGAAACATTGTAATTTCCAATAGTCAAATCACCGTATTGCCATTGAGCGGATGCATTGATTGAAATATGATCATTATTGAATGTAAAGCTTGCATTGCCTTCAATATCATCTGGAAGGATTATGCTGATTTTTTCAACATCCCCATAAGCGATATTGCTTACTATAATGTCAATTGCCGGAAGTGATTTTGTTAACCTAGTGGTATTTGAAACTGAAAGGGATTCGTACCTGTCATCACCATCGTATCTGATTTCATAACTGTAATCTCCAGCAGGCAATGACTTAACGTCAACATTACCGGTTTCATTAAGATACTTAACAATGTCTCCAATGGTGAACTGAATACTTCCTCCAATATCTGCAGGCAATATAATATGAATATATCCCTCATCAGTGTCGGTAGAAACATCAATGCTTAAAAGTGATTTCAATATCATGAAAGTTGTCACATTGGAATTTGAGAGACATTCCTCATTTCCATCAAATATGACTTCAACCATGTATTCACCGCAATTGAATCCTTCACTTGAAACTATTAAACCCCCGCTGCCGTCGATAATCTCGACAGTCCTGTTTTGGCCGTTCAATCCAACAGTGACATTACCTGTAATTATAGGAGAAAAAGTGATGTTGACAATTATATCCTCGCCAAGATGAATATCCGGAGCGAAAATGTTTATTGTGGGTTTTTCTCTATATTCTTCGTCCCGATAAACTTTAGGATCAGAATTTCCTTCAAAAATACAGTTTTCATATTCACAGTTATACATTGCACTTCCATTAACCGCATTATTATATCGGAAAGTGGATAATGTAACCAAAGCCTCTCCATAAATGGCACCACCACACTCCGCAGTGTTGCCTGTAAAAGCACAATTTGTCACATTACCAGTACTAAAGAAGTAAACTGCACCACCATTTCCAGAAGCAGTGTTGTTAGTAAAAGTACAATTTGTCACATTACCAGT
>Ga0256405_10005748_pt1 | contig 20850 bp, 13 predicted proteins | sample RumenRJG_02DNA_FD_189096 | JGI IMG/M metagenome (GOLD analysis project Ga0256405, IMG submission 189096) | Bovine rumen microbial communities from Lethbridge, Alberta, Canada - RJG_02 | ecosystem: Host-associated > Mammals > Digestive system > Stomach > Rumen | place: Canada: Alberta... | reverse complement strand
CTATACACCCGATTTTACAAGAAGGCTTGGTGCGGAAAAGAAAAGAGGGCGGCCTGGCCCCTTTTCTTCTTATCATATCACAAGGGCGCGGCTCTGTATGGTATAGTACTGTGGAGCAAGTTTGGGAGTCCTTTCCACTCATTGAGGATTCTATCTAAAAAAGAAGGTCAACGGGGGAGACTACTTTGAAGTCCGGGCTGAACAAACTACTTCTCCTGCTACCAAAACAGAGAAATAAGGAAATAAGATGGATTCGTCTAATAAAATACCCAATGCCTGTAGTTGAAGAATTGTTGGATGAGTTATCTTGTGCTGTTTGGTTTACTAAGCTGGATCTGAGAGCTGGTTACCATCAGATAAGATTACATGAAGCAGACGAATACAAAACGGCATTCAAGACCCACGTCACTATGAATTTTAGGCTATTTGGGCTCACAAATGCACCACCCACCCTCCAGAGTGCTATGAACACAATTCTGGCTGAGCTGACTAGGGTTTGTGTACTTGTTTTTGTTGATGACATCTTAATCTACAGCAAATCCTTGCAAGATCATGTCACCCATTTGCAGCAAGTATTTGACCTTCTGAAGCAGAATCAACTATATGTGAAGTTGAATAAATGTTCATTTGCTCAACCACAGATAGAATACCTGGGTCATGTCATTAGTGGGCAAGGGGTGGCTACAGACTAAAAGAAGATCCTCACAGTGAAAGAGTGGCCTACTTCCAAGTCAAGCACATTAGAGTTTGGGCTTAGCAGGACAGGCGTTTCATTCACAGGAGCTTAGCTCATTTGACTGCTCAAAGACTTAAAACACCAATGCAGCACAAAGCTTTCCTTTCCTCAAGCTCATGGGATTACAATATACCATCCAATAAAAGGCTCAGAGAATAGGGCAGCTGATGCACCACTATCTAGATTACATGAGCCAGATGAACTCAATGCCATTACTTCCTGTCAACCACAATGGCTCACTGATATTGTTGCAGGGTACAGCAAAGACACATTCACCCAGAATTGACTATCTGAATTGGCAGTCCTGAGCACTCACAAGAATAGCAAATATTCATTGCATAATGGGGTCATTCGATATAGAGGAAGAGTATGGGTTGGTGCAAACTTCTAAATGAAAAAAAACATCTTGCAAGCACTTCATGCCAGTGGTATTGGTGCCCACTCTGGCATTACTGCTACTTATCACCGCATCAAGGCACTATTTGCTTGGACAGGAATCTTTCAATCAGTGGAATCTTTTGTCAACAAGTGTCAAATCTGTCAGCAAGCTAAGGTAGAACATTAAAAACTCCCTGGCCTCTTCGATCCTCTACCCATTCCTGATGAAGCATGGTCCATTATCAGCATTGACTTCATCACTGGATTACCAAAGTCCCATTACTATGATTCAATTCAGGTGGTGCACGAGACAAGCCAAACAAACAGAAACCGAATTAATACCGAAGAACACAAGCTGTGGGCCGTAAAGTGGAAACGGTTGCAGGCCAAAGCTGTCCCCCTTTGCCACTAAGACTTGAATCTTTAACCATCGGAATACCCGGTACTCTCTCTACCAAACAGGCAAGATAGTCTTATCTTGAACTCTGTCCCTTCTCTAATGATTGACAGGTTTAGTGCCTGGTAGTAAGGGTATTTTGTGGTCTATTGTCCTCCTAGGAGGTCACTCTGTAGGCTCAGCAAACAATTCACTGAAGCCATTCAAGACCGGTTGCAGGGCAGACAGACCATTGACTTGACATGACCGTAATACATACAGAATAGGAAGGATAAGCTATAAGATAGAGATCCGGATTGTTGTGCTCCGGAATAAAGAAGAATACCATCTTGTCTAATCAAATACGAATACCATCTTATTGATTTAGTCAGCTTGCATCAACACATAAGATGTGATATGAGTAGTGGGAAATAAACTCTTCTTTGATCACTTGAAACATAGTAGAAAGCATCCAAAACAGAATGAAATGCTGTTCAAAAGAAGAAGCTACCTGGCCCAACCACTACACCATTTTGCCTAATGTGTGACTACCCATATCAGTTACAACATCTTCCGTTTCCAAGTTTTCAGTGCCTTTTTCTTATAGTATACAAAATAGGATTCTGGATTGCTCTTCATTTCGTTCAATTTATCCCCTTGCTTTTCAACGTATATATATTAACCCGCCTTGTTTACCTATTTCTTCTACAATTCACATGACTCATTGAAACCAACTTTCTCCTTCCTACATTTTATCTCTACAGCAGTTATCCTGTATAATGATTTCTTTTTGGTCGCTACTCTCCTAACCGACGAGTCGGAGAGGATACGAATGTCCATTCACCCTACCACCCATCTTCCTTCTAGCTTCCTTGATCAACGACGAGTAAAGATCCCGGAAAAGATCCAAGGGAGTACAATACACTTTATATTCACGTCTTGAATAATGAGGGGGGTAAAGAAGAAAGTCCGATTTCTCTCTCCTTTGTGGATATGCCCTTATTCAGCTCTTGAAAGAAAGAGAGATAGAAAGAGAGAATGATCAAACTCAACTAGACGGCAGTTCCTCTTGTTCAAACCTCTCTTGCCGAGTCTTCTCCTCATAGCGAGTTTCGCTCTCGCTTCGCGTGTCCTAAACATAAAAAAAAGAAAGAATTGATTGTGAAAGACAAGTGTTTCATTCCCCTCCCTAATCGTTGAAATTCGAACTGTCCGCTAGCTCCTCCTTTGTTTGGATTATAGCCCTTCCTTGGGGATTTACTATCCAAAGTAAATCTTTCCAGTTTCAAATGCTACTATTTCTTCGTGGGCAGAAAGTCCAAAATCTTCTTTTTCCGGTACTCCTTACTCTTTTCTCCCGTCGTCCTACTTTCACTTCTACGGACCTTCTATCCATAACGAGTTCCAGGATTGGTGAATCGATGTGGGAATAGATAAAACGATTGTTGAGTACACAGTATAACCGTGTAGCTCATCCAGAAGATCATCAATGACCGGTATCGGGTATTTCTTTTTTACGGTTTGCGCATTGAGTTGCCTATAATCCATAGGCGCCACGAACCTTCTTTCTTCTTGTAAAGAAGAGCCGGTGAGGCATGAACTAGGTTGTAGAGTACCATTCTAGAGTAACTCCTTGATTATGGCTTCAATTTCATCCGGTGGTGTGAATACCTATAAGGCCTTTGATTCACTGGTTGACTATCGTGAGGTGAATCCGATGGTCACATGGTCTTTTAGGAGGGAGGGTAGTGGGTTCTAAGAACACATCAGAGAAAGAGGACCAAACCTGCTTGAGTCCTCTTCTACATCTTGAGTACTTCCCACTCCAATGGATCTAGTTTTTAGAATAGCTTTGATCCGGCCATGTAGAGCACTCATAGAGGTCCGGCTTCACGTCAGTAATCTACCACACCCATGCTAGAATTCAGTAGAGTCCCCACTCGCCAACCGCGATGTCTTGGTTGAGAGGCCCCACCTACCCATCTTCCCACAGTTTCACTGAGGTAGTACCATCCCCAATTCGCCACTTCTTGTGTTGATGTACTAAGAAATTGGTTGAGGCAATCGACTTCAATCAGAGGAAGCACTTGTGCACATCAACTTAGGATATCCCCTCCGTTCTACACCAGATTATGCACTCACCTCTGGTATAATATAGGAAAGGAAGACGCCCTTTCAGTGCACGCCAAAGCAGCTTTGCCTAGAAGGCTTCGAAATACACTACTAGGTCCCTCATTCTCAGTCGGCCTTCACAAAGCGGTTTGCACACCTTGGACCAGCTGGACAGATGTTCCGGCCTTTCTCCTATTAAATGCATCTGCCACCTTATTTTCCATTTTACCCCTAATATTCCGCCTTTGAAAGTCAAAACTCACACTTGCTCATCTTAGCATGTAGCTGATTCCGCAGAAAAAGTGTTAGCTGCAAGTGCTGTTGATGCTCCTTCAGTGTTTTACTGTCAAGAAGTATATCATAAAACCAACACAAATCTTCTGGGCTTGAACACATCATTCATGAGTGCTTGAAACGTTGCAGGAGCATTTGTAAGCCCGCATCACATTGAATTCATAGTTACAGGGTTCTGAATGAAGTTTTGGGCTTGTCTTCCTCTCTCATCCTGATCTGATGATAGCCAGATCTTAAGTCAATCTTGCTGTAATATTTAGCACCACTCATCCAATAGGGCATCTATGTGCCGGAATTGGGTATTTCTTCTTTACTGTACTGGCATTCAGCTGCCTGGTTTCAATGCACATCCTCCATGTCCCATCCTTCTTCTTCACTAACAGCACAGGTGAAGCAAAGGGGCTAGTAGAGGATTGTATCAGTGAATTCTTCAGCAATTCCTCAATTCTCAATCTCAGCCTTTTGCAGATGTGAGTATCCGTATGGCTTCAGATGTTTGGGCTCAGTACCTTCGGGGGTCTATAGTGATCATGGATTCTTTTTTTTTGTAAGGACTTAGGTTCTTGAAACACCTACTCTTAAGAGTTCAGTAGGGTTGAAATTGGATCAGAGATCAGAGATGTTAGGTTTACTGAGTTGACCATGCACCATTGAGCCATCATGCAGAACTAAGCTTGTTCTGATTTAGTAGCAATCAGCTCTTCTCCTTCCACCTGGTACAGCTTTCCTCCTCCCCTCTTGATTCCTTCCAGCACCACTTAAACACTGCGGAAAGGGTTTTGACCAGCTAGTCAGATTGCCCCATTACGGGTGTGTTACGCCAGAAAGTTCCTCAATCCTGTGCCTGTTCCCGAGCGAGTCAGTCCCATTTCGATGACGAACGACACGATGTGTGCCTCCATAGAGCTTCCCATTTGACATTTCTCCATCGCGAGAGATTCTCTCCAGCCACAGGTTCCCCAGTGGTACGTCCGGGGTCGGTTCAATCAGTGCGCTATCAGTCCAGTACCATTAGCTCTCCAAGGGTCGCAATCCATTCTTTCCGGGCAAGCCAGTTCAGTTCCTTTCTGGTAGCAAGAGATCCCATATCAGATTAAGTAAAGGGATTACCTAGCTAGCGCATATCGAAGAGTTGGAGACTTCCTGCCACTATAGAAAAAGCCGTTGATGGATCAATTTCTGTAGGTGGGTCTCAACTCGGATCGAGACATTCGGATTTGCCGATGAAGAGTACTGCCTTGGAGGGCTAGGGGTTGTAGGGGAAGAACCAACCTTTTGTAGGTAGCAAAACATCTCACTCAGTAACTAAATTAGAGTTCGATCTTTTACGTTTGTGTTGTCTTTTTGCATTTTTGTTTCGATCCGACATCAGATCTGAGTTATTGTTCACTGACTATATCTTAGACCATTGCGATCTCTTTCTTTCACTTGGTTTTTCTTCCTTCCCTTCGGTACTCCTTAACTCGGAGATACTCCTTCGGTACTACTTGGCTACTACTTGAACAGATGGGTTTAGTCCCTTCCTTCGGGCAACGTTTTCTCCGGGTACCACCGGCTTACCACCGGGTTGAAAGAAATCCCTTACTATTAGGACATAGTGTTCGGTACGACTTAAGGCTACTGGATTGACTTTCTTTAATGTTGCATCTGCTTTCAACTATTTCATAGCCTCCCGTCCCGAGCAAACGTCGAGAGCAGGGTGTTGAGCCAAAAAGTAAAATCCATAGAGTTGGGGACTAAAGAGACTCTTTTTTTACAGCCAACCATGAAGAGAAGAGAGTCTCAGAGTAGATTCGGTAATGTTGAGTCGATCTAGTATGGAAAATTCCTCGCTGTGCGCTCGCCTTTTGCCTGCTTCTGCTTCATCTGCAGATCGGATTCCTTCCCCAGAGTTCTTACTTATAGGCTTTATAGCCAAGCAATAGAATAGCTGCTTCTTCTAAAGCGGATTAGAGTGCGACGACCAAAGCTACGGAGCGGCCTCTACCGCTTTCCCTACTGTTCTGGTTGAACTAGGGCTTTGGCTGAGCGACCACCTTCTTCCAGTATTCTTAGCTTACTGTCTGCTTCCTGCCTGATCGGTGCTGACTGACTGTTCTTGCTTGTCTTGGGCCTGCTCTAGTTTTGGTGCTGCTAACTAAGGGTCGAATTTCGTGACTTGATGAAGAGGAAGCCGAGTATCTTTGGTCTTGAAGAGTCAGGCCAATCCAACCGCTTGCTCCTGCCCAACTCAGTCTCAGTCGTACCATAATGCGCCTGGACTCAACACTTTTCTTGCTCCAAGACCACCCTCTAGCCCTCATGTAAAATAGATGACAGAATTGTAAACAATCATAGAATGATTTAAGCTGAGGAACATAGAGGTCTCTCCCACAATTTTTGTCATATACCTCTGGAATAGTGTTGAAATCACACGCCACTAAGCTGTTTTTTAAACCAAGTGGTTTATCTTAGTGTGCTAGCCGCTGCTTCATTTCGTATAGCGATAACGCTTTCTCTTTCTTAGCGCTCCACCCCGCGGAGAACTCTGGTTGCGCTTTGGTTGGCTTTCTCTTTTTTTCGATTTTCTCTGACTTGACTCAGCTTGACCTACTTGACTCAGCGGTTAGAGTATCGCTTTCATACGGCGAGAGTCATTGGTTCAAATCCAATAGTAGGTAAAGCCGGCCGAAACCCCCGCTTTTGCCAGCATGACAGCAAGCACAGACTGGCATCAAGGAGTAGAATGACCAAAGCATCGGTTGCTTCCACTTGTTTGTTGCCTTCTTCGACCGACAGACAAGGTACCCCCCTCTTTTTCTCTTGCGAACCTACGTTGAGCTTGGGACAACCCGCGACTGGCATAGGATATTTCAAAAGCGCCAGGATCCATCCTTCTTACGAACCAAGAGCACTGGAGAAGCGAAGGGGCTCGTGCTGCGACGAATAATGCCATTGTTCATCATCTCACAGATTTGCTTCTCAATCTCTGTTTTCTGGTGGGGTGCATATCTATATGGCCGGACATTGACTGGCACTGCACCTGGCACCAACGGAATTTGGTGGTCACAGGCACGACGAGGGGGTAATTCCTTTGGCTCCCGGAACAAAGCATCAAACTCCTGTAGCAGTTCTTGAACAGCTGGAGGTGTCTGCTCTGCAGGATCAGCATCCAGAGTAATTGCTTGCAGATCATGCTCCTGGTGAATCTGACGCACTTGCACACACTGGCTAACAGCACCCCGTTTCAGCAATCCTTGCAGCTTACGGACAGAGATTGGACGGCAGGAAGGATTATCTTGAATGCCATTGAGAGTGATGCGGCGCCCTTTGTGCGTGAATTTCATACGACGATGACGCCAATGTACCCACATCGGGCTATGGTCTTCGAACCGCTCTTGCCCTCCCCTTTCACTTCCATAGTGGTCTTCTTTGGCCGGCCCACTCATTTCACTCTCAAGCTCTCTGAGAAGAGAGAATCCGATTCAAGATGTTTCGAATTCAGCCTTTCCTTCATGTTCGTGCTTTAAGTCAGTTCGTACTTTTCAGTATCTAAGAGAATGACTGAACTCGCGTTGAAAGCTACTAAACAACGGCTGACAGAGACTCATAAGAGGGAGAGCGGTAGCAAAAATGAGATCTTTCGTCTAGACAGAAGAGAGATCCTTTCCTTCCTTTCTATAGGAAATGACTGATGTTGCTAAGTCACCTTCCGCTGCTCTTGCGTCATCCCTTTTCCAATTCTTTTTGTATGGCTCGGTTGCATCCGATTGATCGATCCCTAGTCACTGATTACATGCATGAGTTCTTTGATTCACTACTGACTTCTTCTGTGGAGCCGAGTTCGCCGACTGAGACTACTTGAAAAGCATTTTCGACCAACCGATCTCACGACGATGAGTCACCCACATACTTAACAAAAAATGCAAATAGAAGAGCAAGTAAATCAAGCTCAATTACAACTCACTCTGATCAAATAGCACTCAGGTATAGGATTTCCAGCGGAAAGGTAGCCTTGCTCGCTTCTTTACCCTTGTACGCACAAATCTAGCTCATAGCAGCACTTTCGAGTTCGGTTACTTAAGTACAGAGATTGGAACAACTTAGCGCGGGAAGTCCCATATCTTGTCTTAGCCTCGCCTCACCTATTTCCTCATAACGAGATCAGAATGAAATAGAATGGAATCTCAAGTCTTAGCTAGATCAGGGCTACCACGTTCCCTCAGACGAAAAAGAAAAGAATACTAGACCTGTTGGACTCGCAAAGTAGGATCAGGCTTTTTCTACTAGAAACAGAGGAGAGCGAAAACTAAGTCAAAGGGGGAAGAGCTGTTTATGAGCATTTTAAGGCCGGTTGACAACATCCAATGTCTCCCACGAGGGTGCCTGAAACTCCAGTTTTTCTAGGCAGAGGTAGGTATATATATATTTAACACATTTTAGTTTGTAGGAAGATTCCCCGCTCTGAAATTTTTTCTATTTGGAGCTTCTTCCAAAGAGGTTGGGATTCTAGTTTCAATTGGATGTGTCCCGGTAAGATCGTTAACGACTGATATACTGCCTGAGACAGGGCATGCTCTCCCCTCTGCGTATCGAGAGAAAGAAACAACTTCCTGATTCCAGTTTATTTCATTTATACCTACGATATCCACGCTAAAGATGCAAACTTTTGCAGTTCATATCAGCCTGAATGAGGAAGTAGAGTCAGTTTCGTCCATAAACTGGGCCGAAGATCTGACAGAGGTTGACTTGCTGGCTTGTGAGTTGCCAGCTCCGTAGTTGATTGCTAACCAGAGGATAGTGACAGCCAATATTCCTATTCCTGCTTGTGTGCTTGTTTGCTATTCTTCCTGTTCCTGTTACGAGACGACCTCGGCTCAAGCTGACCCCACACCGAAAGTCGTCAAGCAGTCTTGGGCTCCATCAATCAGTGAGGAGGAAACCAAAACCTGTTGGAGTTCCCCGCCATCACCTCGCCTAGATCCGGGGGTTCATACCCTCCTGTAGAAGAGATGTAAGTCGCAAAGGCTACTTGCCTGCCGAGGGGGGAGAACTACCTAGTATCAAATTCACAAAGCAGCACATTTAGTAGTTGACATCTTTCTTTCTCGTTTTCATCGGAAAGGAGAGTTTTCACGTTAAGCAAGAAGAGCTACGAGTTGGAGGGCTATTTCACCGACCGTCACTTCTCCTTTGTATCTGCCGAAGACGCAAGTAGCCCAACGACAGGCTTGTGTGGAGTTGAATGACAACACGCAGAGGTCTTTTGGCGAAACTGGGGGCTCTTTGTCTAAAGGAAGGGCAAAGTCAACAGGCCAATCCCAGTTTCAGAATTGGAAGAAGCAGTAGGAGGTTCACCATCAGAAAGGCATGGGACAACAAACTCTCTTAAAGCTTTCTTCGAATAAGTCTTTCGCTTGACTTGGCTCAACGGCTTTAGTTCAGTAAATGCTTTCGTATGAAGCTTGAGTCAAGTCTAGTCTCATGCAGTGAAGATCGTCAAGCAATCATTGCTCGTCTCTCCGAAACCTATTGATAAGGAACGCGTTCAAGTGTATGGAATAATCAAACCTTTCACGTATTTGTTAACATAGCGTTGGACGATTGATTCCTCTCTTTCTCCATGGCCTGCTTCCCATAACTGGCCTTACTAAAACTTACGAAATGCTAATTTGACCTAAATTTCCGGTTAACTGCTTACTTTCTTTGCTAGCTCACCCGAAACTCTGTCTTCAGGAGGAAAGCTTGCTTGAGTACCTTACTTGAAAACAAACCGCTTGAGCTGTAACCGAAACAGAAAGGTTTGATGAGCCGCTGCTTGCTCTCTAACTGCTCTTACCGCTTCTTCTTCTTGACCTCTGCTCACTGCTGCCAATGCTGTGACTGCCGCCCCTATCTCTAAAGCTGCGGATTACAGCTCCTGATTCAAGCAGTTTTTTTTCTGAAGTATGAGTCTTGTTTGTGACATTCAATTCCAGAATGAACATTCAAAGGAAAAGTAGTATGGGACGCTGCTTGCTATTACTGACTGCGGCTGCCGACCGAAGAACTGAAGATCTTCAATCTATGTTTGAGTGCTCTTGCGAAAGAAAATAATTTCGAATGCAAAAATGACTTCAAAAATAGGATAGGATCGCGGATTCCATATATTTTTATAGAAAGAAAGATACTGTACTCCGCATCTTTACACCGAATCCTTAAAAGCCATTTAATGCCTTCTTGCCTGCCTTCAGTTCATGCCTTCAGGCCGGCCTGCTCTTGCCTATGAATGAGATGCCTACTTCCCATTAAGTCAAAATACCTCATAGACATACATATTTTTAAGAATACTTAGTTAGTTAAAGAGAAAGATGGCTTTTGACAATTTTTTTAGTCCCCTCGTTCCCGAGCAAGAAAACGGATGCGCTAACGCGCAACGGCTTTCGCGCTAGTTGCTCAATCCGTTGCTTGTTCGGAAGAATCCGCAAATGAATATTCTTTATTTCCTCTCGGACAGGCCCTCTTTTTTCATTCGAATGTACATCTTTTTCGGTAATGATCATCTACAACTGAAAGACTGACGTCTTCCTCTACTCGATCCTTAGTTATACAATCTCCCTCCACCTCAATTTTTATGATCCTCATAGCCTTTTTTATTCGCGTCCTCCCCCTGGATCTATTCCTGCCGCGTCCACGTCCTCTGCCTCCAGCAACTAGAGCTGCATCATCTTGTTCATTATTGAGAATAGGCCTCTTCTCACACCGTACCAGTTCTTTTTGCAGTTGAATCTTCCCGTTCTGGCTTATTGAGTGTATAGATTCTTTTTGAAATGCAATCTATTCCCACGTCACTCTTCTCATAACATATCCTGTTCTCCTCACTTTGATTCTGGATTCACCGGTTGATTTAAGACGGGGTTCTATGCTTTCTAGCCCCATTTGACAAAAGTGAGCTTCCCCTATCTCTTTTGTAGGAATCAGATAGCAATGCTCATTCGTGAATAGCATTTCATGCTTCCGCTACTTCGTCGGAGAGATCCATGGAAACTCAAAAAAGAAAAGCGGACGGCATTGTTCATACGATAGCCGGAAAAGTAAGTTCTCCCGCCGGCTATTCAAAAAAGAAAGACTTACTTATTCATAAACTGCCTTTTATCGAGCATAATAGCTCTTATACGCTTGTACAGAGGAGTATAAAACAATGTATATATATATATAGGTGTTTAGTATCCTACAAAAACATTAACATCCAAAGCACCGTAAGCTTGCTTTCTCTCCCGCTGACAGACAAAGAAAAGGTTTTTTTAGACTTTTCTATGGTAGGCCTACGCTAGTGGAATATCTTTTGTGTTTGTATTCTAGCTTAGCTCTCTCTATTCTTTGCTTAAGCTATCGTGTCGTGTAGATGGATGGCATCTCCCTATTCCCACATCCCCGGATATGATTAATGCATGGAAGCTAAGGAATTGGGTCATTCTTCAGCCCAAGATGCAAGCATTTGGACTCCATCCGAATATGGCAGTTGAACTCTTATAATAGGCTTGGCTCTGGAAAATGGGCTTATCTTGGGCAAAAAAACGCAAATAAAGAAGAGCTTCTTGTTTCCAAGCGGAACTCGAATGGGCTGCTAGCAGATTTGTTGGGGATGGCAAGTTAACACCGTGGGTAGGCTTGCCTTTCACTCGCTCTGGCACATTTTGGCGGAACGTCAACGTTATATATAGTGGAATTCTAGAGGTAAGTTAATGTTTTCAAAAATCCAAATGGAAAAGGATTTGCAAAAATATGCAGATTAGAAGCTAGTATCTCAAGTTTTATGAGAGAAAGAAGAGGAAGAATCGGCGAACATCCTAAAAAATGGTACTTTTGTCTCAATCCGATCAAAAACAAACATATTCTATTGTGTGTTGACCACCGGGAAACGAATGGATTAAGATGAAGACGGACGGTTCAATTAGCGAGCATGGGAAGGCTTGTGGAGGTTTAGCAAGAAAAAGGGGATATATGCGTTCTCTCAAGCAGTTAAGAACAAGACCATACTCGAAGTCGAGCTCTTTTGCATCTGAACATGTATTCAAATAGCAGCTGAAAAGGAGTGTCAGAGGATTTGGATTGATTCGGATTCCCTAACGTAAGACATGGTCTACTCTCAAGATCCCAAAGTCCGCAGCTAAGGAAAGCCCCTTCTTCATAAGATCAAGAAAGTACGAGCGTCTTTCGAAGATTGGAAAATCTCCCATACTTGGAGAGAAGCAAACCAACCGGCCGATTTGCAATTGACTATGCTTAGTAGTTGACATCTTTGGTCTTCACATTTTCCCTTCCATTTTGTAAAGTTAGTAGAAGAGGATAGATCCGGTAAATTGACGAATGTCAATCTTCATTTTTGTAGATTAATACACTGGTAGGGGTCGATCAGGCAAATCCCAAAGCTGACCCCCGAACAGCTGCCGGACTGCTCTACTGATCTTCTCTCTCTTCAGAAAAACGGAACCTTCTCAAAGACTCCCTTTGCACTGAGAACACAATTCAGAACCCTCCTTCTCACAAGAAGGCAAACCTTGTACGTTGATCGAATCTTCTTTCGCATCCAGAAGAGAGGCTGTGGGCTATCCGAGAGAGTGGTTCAGGTGACTACCGGAGTCATTGATTAAGCAGGTCAGATGGGCTTAGTAGGGCTCGAACCTACAATATCACCGTTATGAGCGGTACGTTTCAACCAATTAAACTATAAGCCCAATCGGATCTCTACATGCCGGGAAGAGCGGACAGAAAGAGGAGACCTTTGCTCTATCTCCTTCTTCCTCTTCCCGGGGCCCCGGAGGGGTTCTTTGGCAAGCCCTATTAAAGAAGCTAAGTGACTTTCGTCACTCAAGTAGTGAGTTTGAGAGTGACCGTTAGGGCGACCACTTGTACTTCTAGGCCTTGGCGACCTATATGTTACGCAACACAGCTTCACTCGATTCAGTAAATCAATAGTTCAAACCAGCCCACTAATAGCTTAGATAGTGGCCCTTCCACTTTGGTATAGTTGACCCTACCTATTGACTCAAGGTTCATAGGAAGGGGGAACCCAGACGTAGTGGGATGTAGGCTTCAGTTGTTTTGGTACTTTTTCACTACGTCTTATTATTTGTTTTGTAACCGGCTTTTCACCGGCAGGTCAGTAGGCCTTTTAGAAGGCGAACAAACGAAAGTTCTCCGCGGGCGCTAGCGCTATCTTGTTCGCTTTTGTCAACTGAAGTCGCGCGTAGCGCCAACTAACTGATAGCTGATAGAGCGCGGAGCCCCTTCTCTAAGCGAGCAGAGCCATTTCTTTCTACTGTCGTCAAAAGAAAAAGAAAAGTACTAAAGGCGAAGGGCATTCTGTTGTACAGCTACTTTGGTATAGTTACAAAGGTAACCGGTAGGTGACTGTTGAATCGACAGTAGTTACGAAAGGGGGAAATAGCTCAGTTGGTTAGAGTGCTGGTCTGTCACGCCAGAAGTCGCGGGTTCGAACCCCGTTTTCCCCGCCCGATCTTTCTTTCTTCCCGAGGTCATACCTCTGCCACTTTACCCTGAGTTTCACTAAGGCATATAACCCCATTCGGGTAAGAGGAGCAAGCAGTGGGGAACATCTATTTATATGCGTGTTAGCATCAACAGCATCTTTTTGAAAGTAAATTACATCGATCCTCGGTGCTAGGTACTCAGGTAAGTAAATCCTGAGGATAGAACTAGAGCAAGTAAGCTCATCGCACTATCAAGTCAGTCAGGAACTAGTCTGCCAAGCTTAAGAAGAAGTGAAAAGTAAGCAAGTTGTCATCTAGTGAGGGCTAAAAGACACGGAGAACATCCCCCCTCTATTTGCCAATAGCTTCCGCCTTCCTCTCTTTCATTTCATGTCGGTTCAGCCGAGCCAATAGATTCCATAGGCGGGTCAGTTATAGCTGTAGTAGCCTTTGATTAGGTCCTTTCAATAGACTTTCCGTAGCTATAATTCGATAGACTTTCCGTAGCTCAGTACTGCTGATCGTTGACGCCCGCAACTGTACTTACGGCTGTACTTGTGAAAAGAGATAGAGCCGTCTCGCTATGACTCAAAGATGGTCAAAAAGCTAATAGATGGGCCACAAAAGGTAGAGGAGAGGGGGTAAGAAGAGTAGACTTACTACTGGATACAAGATAGGGTATACAGCTAAAAGGGTGAGATAGAGGAATGAAATGAGCCAGTGAAACGGTCCACGACCACAAGTATTGAGCTATAACCATAAAACTTGGGGAGTGCCTCAAGAAAATCCATTGAAATAGAAGACCCAGGTTGTAATGGAACAGACAAAGGTTGAAGAAGACCAGCAGGAAGGGTGTGCTCACTCTTGTTGAGTTGACACACATTACAGTGAAGAACAAACTTGGAGGGAGAAAAAGAAACCAGAAGGGACCCATTGTTTCTGTGCAAGTCGAACAATGATGGAAAAGCATCCAGTATGTAGCCGACATATGCCAACAACCCAAATGCACATATGCTAGTTAAGTTGAAACTCCTAAATTAAAGCGCAAGCAACAAAACTACTTTTTTGAAGGCGCGGAGCGTTGAAGAAGAGCATAGCTCGATTAACACAACTAGGGGCAATATGGTTCATTTTCCTAGAACACCACAACAAATGTCCCTACCAGCTGTTGCCAGTGAAGCTGAAACCATGGCTACCCCTCAACAAGCCTCTAGCTCTTATCCTAGGCCTGAACCGCCTGAACCTCCAATTACCGTACCATTGGTACTGAATACGACCACCACTCACACCTATTCCAGACCTTTAAACCCCTGACCACCTAGACCTCTAGTAGCAAAGCAACTAAAAGACCCAATCACAAAAATAACCCTCTCTATCCCCCTCAAAACCTTGGCACGAACACTTGTTTCCAGCCACCTATGGCCTTCCTCACAGCTCAAAACATGATAATATTAGACCTAATCCTGCACCTCCACCACCACAACCAAGACCCAATTCAATACCAAATATCCAATTTTCCCAACCAATACTTTTGCCCTATGCTGGAAATTCCATGAAACCAGAAGTGCCAATATATACTTACCTTAACCAACCGCTTCCAACTCAACAGCATGACCCGTACCAATACCTGCAAGAACAAAGGCCGCAAAATCAATATCAATATGGGCAGCAGATACATCAACCTCCTAGAGTTTATTTTCCAATATTTGAAGGGGCCAGGTCTTGGATACAAAAGTGTGAACATTACTTTTCGGTGTACCAAGTTACGGATTGGTACAAGGTAGAACTTTCGGCTATGCACCTTAGGGGGAGAGCTGAAAGCTGGTACAACAGTTTCTTAGTGAATAGGGGACAAGTATCTTGGCAAGAGTGAATTCAAGAGATTGTAGAGAGGTTTGAGGTAAGAAATGTGGTTGGTGTAGTTGATGAGTTTAATCACTTGAGGCAAAGAGGAAGCCTAGAAGAGTACAAGTCACACACAATTGGCAGAATTGAGGGCTGCCATGTTGAGGTGCAATCCCTATTACGATGACAACCTTTTTCGACAAAGTTTTCTTGGGGGTATTGTAAATAGAGATAGATGTTTCGTCCGGCTCTGAGAAACAATTCGGCAACCCCGCTCTTCCCTTTGCCTCTTCCACATCTATTTTTGAAACTTGATTCGGTTGAGTTTGAAGCAAGGATCTAATCAGATAACGCTTTGTTCTCCAATGAATGGAGGTGGAATAATTTATTGAGATAGAGAAAGCTACATCTCGACTTTATTTAAACGAAAGAAAAAGGTTAGTCCTGCTCCTAGACTTCCAATTCCAAGTAGTAGTAACGGAAAGGAACAGGTTTAGGAGAACTTTTTTTATGTCTTTCTTATAGCGATCGCTGAAAGTCAGTCAATGCCCTGGCTTCAATGAATGAAGACCGATGGGCTACGAAGTGGAGATGATGTCGTCGTGTCATTGCTCGTGATGTCTTCACCAGGATTTGACTTACCAATGTGAAAGGTACCGTGCCAGTGGTTCTATCATTTAGATAGAGAGTGATCTTTCCTTCTTGTCGAAGAAAGATATGACGTTGGGAAGGGAAAGGGAGTAGAAACGTTTTCGTAGCCTTGGGGCGAAGGGCTGAGAGTTCCGTGATCCAGTTCTTTGAGCATACATAGGTTGAGGATGGAACTCCTATAGCAATCGATGTGGAAAAAGGCAACAGCCGAGAAAAGCAGAAAAAGCGAGTGAGATCTTGACTTTCTATTATCATACAACATAGAAGTATTTAATCAAATCAGAAAGAGCCCTGGGATTTGACCAAAACGGCATAATTGAAAGCTCTCGTCTCAGTCGCTCGCCTAAGAAAAGGTACCGGGTTGCTCCGTGATGACGAATAAGCAACCCAGCCCAATCCTTGCTTTCATAGAAAAAGGTGAATTTACTCGAATATTCGTTCAATGACTCAATATTTAGTAATCAAATCATGCGTTTGTTAGATCATTTAGTGATAAATAAAACGAGAATAAAGAGAGAGTCCTCACCTCAATATCGACAACAATGACCTGGCAAGTGAAGTAAAGTAAAAGCAAAGTAGAGCCCGGTTGATGTCAAACGTTTTCAAATCTTACCCACCATATCCATTCATGCACGTTACTAGATGAAAAGTAAAAAATAAAGCAATGATGGTTTTTATCAGAGCCACTTTACAACCGGTTTAGCAACTTCTTCATGCCCCTACGAACGAAATATTTGGAGTTTGACAACTGGTTGACGCCGGTTGATACTCGAATGAATATATCGCCGGTAGATACTTGCTTTTCTAATGAGGTAGACACTTTTGTATGTTAAGGTTTCCACTTCAAACCATCCAGATTTACACTTCAATTTCTCGTTGTTGACACGGTTTACACTTGACTTCATTCAAACTGACACTTATGTATCTATCTAGGCGGGCGGGCACTTAACCAAACTCAGGTTGACACAAACTATACAAAAGTCTTAATTAGGGTGTTTTTTTCCGATCAACCCGAAACTCCGAACAGAACCGACCCTGACTAGACCTTTTCCCAAGCAACTCCGAATACTGGAAAATATGAATGAAATTCGATAAGAGAAATCAGAGCATGTTTCTAAATTTGTGATAACTACTTATTTATGAGTGAGAAATGCTTCATGCGAGCACCCTTGGCGGCCTGCTTTTGAGACAGGGAGGCCATGCTCGTATCTATGCTTTTCATCATTGGTCTGGTCTACTCGTACCCCACCCCACAAGGTACATCTTCGACTACCGTGCTTCTTATCTTGACGCTATACATTCAGTTCAGTCAGTCCCAGAGACTTATCCTTCAGAAAAAGGTAATCCACCCATATTGGACTTTTCTTCACCTGGCCTCGCGGATTCAATACCGAATTCTCTTCGCATACCGGCCTGCTAATTCCGGGATTAGCTGTTCTCAATGACTGGTGGATGCCTCTTTTCTACCTTAGAAATCGTTTTTTTTTATGTACCTTCTCCCTCTCTACACCTTTTTTCCGCCTCGCCGCCCAGAAAGACCTATAGAAGAAGGAAGAATTCAATCCGTATACTCCAAGCGCCGTAACTATCGCACTTTCCAAGCAACCCTCCAATGAAGAAAGTGCAATTGAAACAATCAAGAACGGAAAAATAATTAGACTCCCTCGTCAATTGTTTGGATTGGAATTAGGCTCCTCTACTCTAGTCGTCCTCTTCTATTTCGGGCAGTAGCTCAGCCCGTTCCGGGCCTTCCTTTACTGAATCTATTAGTAGTTGCACTTTTCGACATATGCCTTTATTTAGGCATTGGTTGTAGGCATCCCCTTCTCTTCAAGGAATTTCTGCGCCCGGTTCCTGATCAAGTGTTGGAAAAACCGGAATATGATGCTTTCTACTTCAGCAGTAGGGTTGGCCTGAAGCCAGCCCATAGAATAGATACGGGCGTGTTCTACACAGGAGTTCTTGTAGAACATGTTCCAATCAAACCTCTTTCCCTTCGTCTCCGGTTTTCAATACGAACAAGTGTCATCCTCTTCTCCCATCGTTTGGATGGAATACCCACGTGGAGCTGACCTTCACTTTTCAGAGACAGGGGCAAGCCGATAATTTGTAGCCTCCCTGGTTGTTTTCTGGAAATTTCAGTAGAAGTGAAGCCCTGTAGGAGCTCCCTAAGGACTCTAGCTAAGACCTTTTTGAGACCCTGGGTGACTCGCGTGGACTTATCCCCTCTCGGTAAGCCGAAGACCATATCGTCTGCGTAGCGTGCGTAATAGAAGACTACGGCCCCATCCTCTCGGACCATTACCCTTTCAAGCTTGGCATCCAATATATGGAGATAGCAGTGAATGAGGACAGGTTCAATCGGGCTTCCGAGCGGTATTCCTCGCTTCTGGCACGTGTAACTCTTACCTTTTCTATCTACGTGTGGTTTTCATGAAAACCTATTTTATCAACCTATGGACTCCTTTCAATGACAGAGTCTTTGGAGCAAATTGGTTCAGGATTCTAAGGTTAGAAAAGAGTTACCACTCAAGGGAGGAACAGGATATGTGGAAGGCTATCCTGGTGGCTCAAGACTGACCGGTATACCTGGACCAGTCTATATTGAGCCATATTCATCAATTCGTCAGGCAATTTGGCCTCACACAATGTATCCCTGTTCCACCAGACGCTTAATCAACCCTGGAACACAAGAGAACCCTTCTTATCGAAGAGAATTGCGTATTAAACAGATGAGAGAAATAGCCCTAAATATGTGCATCGAGTAAGTCATTACCTTCTATTCGATCTCCAGTATCGCTCATCAAGTACTTGATCAGATTCCTCTTTTTTCTTGCAATTGCAAAGTGGTGGAAAAAATTTGTATTTCGGTCACCATGTCGTAGCCAATTGGCTCTGCCCCGCTGGAGCCATGCTACTTCTTCTTGTTCAAACAGGTTCTCGAGCAGCAGTCAAATTGACTTCCCCTGCTTGAGCGTAATGCCCGCCCCTGGTGTGGTGGAAAAAGCCTCGTTTTCTATTCCTTTTAAAGCTGCTGATGCGAGCTACCGAACAAACAAGATTAGTACAAAAAGCCACAACTAGCACTAGCTTTCGTGATTGCTTCTTTCTACCTTTCTCACTCCGGTAATTGCTCCTTCTCCAAAATATCACTACGGACAAGATGAGCTAATAGAAAAAGTTAGGGCAACAGATGATAGCGACTCGCCAGACTCGAACTGGCATAGGCGGATCGGATCAAACGAAATTAGCCTTTCTTCCATCAACAGGAATCGCTTTGATTTCGCAGTTCAAGAGGATGGTGGGGGCAACCTCTCTACATCTGCGGGCCGGTAGGCCAGCCAACTAACTCTTCAAATGAAGAACTGATTACTCCACATCTATGAACCTATCATTCCCCGCCCTTGCCCATTATTTCTTTTTGTATCACGCTAGGACTTTGCCTCTTTTTTGGAGGAAAAATATGGAAGTAGAATCTCCTCTCTTTTAGAGGCGTCTTCCAAATCCAATTTCAGATCAATGAGGTCTTTCAGAGAGCCGCTGCTCTTTCCATGAAATTCTAGGATCTCTTCGATCCTATGCGCAAAAGCAAGGTGTGAGCCCGCGACCCCTCGATCGCTCTCAGAGTCAATCGGCCCAAACCGGGTTATGAGCTCAACGAAAAAAAAACTATTTTGTGAAATTGCCTGCAAAACCGCCTTGCGAGCGTTAGCGTCAGCGTCAGCGCCATCTCCCGATGGATATTTTTTGCGCATCTCCAATAGCGCCTTGGCCCTATTTTCTTCTTCGTCTATTGGGGAAGAAGAAGAGGTGGAGTAGCAGGCGGATCTCATCCCTCCTGCGGACTTCCCCGTACTCAAAGTGACTCTGAGAGATTGCGCTTCTCTACTAATCGCATTCTGTTCAAGAATCACTGTTTTCATGATCGAATGACGAAATAGATATACGAACTGTATAGGATCATTCGCTGGGATGGGATAAGTGATTCTTTTATAGGATTCCCATGGGATCGTAGAATCAACTAAGGATGGAATAGGTATTTGTGATCGATCAGCTTCCAGTATGACCGAAGACTTTCTATCTGCATTCAGAATAACCACACAATCAGGTTGTTGGTTCAACCCAAAATTGATCTTCTTCTTTCTTGAACGGAATTTTTTTTTATTTGCAAAAGAATTGGTCAAAAACGCCCCGATCTTCCATTGAGAATCATCGAAACAATGAGAATTCACATTTCTTAAATAGCTTCTTAAATAGCTCGCCATTTCTTCCGTTATCTCATAAATAAATAAATGATTGGTCTTTAAAAAGAAGGAACGGCCTTTTTGACGACTGGGAGATCCTATAAAATGAAGAGCGTTTCGTAAACAAATCAGTGTCTTGTCTGAATCGAGAATAGCAATTCCATTTCTTGAACCACGGATATAGACTTTGAAATGGTGATCAGCTACCCGACGGCCGAGATGTGCATTCGTACAAAGTAATTTAGTACAGACTATCGAAAGCATTGTCATTTTGCGATTTGAGTTCCGGAGATACAGGTGGTAAGTTATGGGTAATGCGGGGGAACTTTAAGACGAGATAGAATACCTAATATGGGAGTGGTTTAAGTGAGAGAATAGCTCCCTTACCAAACCAACTGAGCTATTTGCCATGTTTTTGACAAATGACCTAACTTTGATGTGATGTGCCCGGCTAGCCCGGATCATTCTTAGAGCAGTCGAGGTTACCGGAATTACGGCCTTCCGTACAAGAACTGGCACTATTGTAACTCGCTATGGGCCTCCTGCCTTCTCGAAAGAAACTGGCTTTTGAAGAAATTACTCTATTTTACGCATTTAGTTGAAGCGGATTCAAAGAGCTCTATCGAGCAAGGAAGGAGTATACTATACTGTAGCTGGATAAGCTAGATACCAAAACTTTGATAAAGATTGAGGCAACCCATTTGAGGAAGAACCGGACGGACCCCTGTGGAGATGGCATAAACAATCCTTTGACGAACTTTC
>Ga0256405_10005747_pt1 | contig 20854 bp, 12 predicted proteins | sample RumenRJG_02DNA_FD_189096 | JGI IMG/M metagenome (GOLD analysis project Ga0256405, IMG submission 189096) | Bovine rumen microbial communities from Lethbridge, Alberta, Canada - RJG_02 | ecosystem: Host-associated > Mammals > Digestive system > Stomach > Rumen | place: Canada: Alberta... | reverse complement strand
GACCGCATTATGCTCCGCCGCCTCATCACGGCCCGCATTACGATCCGCCGCCGCCGCCTCGTGACCACGGCCCTGTTGTGTATGCCATGCCTCAGGGGCGTGGGTTCCACCGCTGGGGGTGCAAGTTCATACACGGCCGTCGCGGGCTTCTGCGCATGTCCGCTGAGGAAGCTCGCCGCCGGGGCTATCGTCCCTGCCGGACCTGCTTTTAACTAACAGCTGAAAAAAGCGGAGCTGTTCCACATGGAACGGCTCCGCTTTTTTCAGGCTTATAGCAAAGAGCAAATCGCTATAATCAAGCCTTTTTGTAAAAAATTATCGAGTCTTTTGATACATTTGACAAATCTCGTATGTTTTGGTATAAACAATTCAGGTCCGGCTGCAGTTTCAAGTTTGAAAGCGCCGGCAAATTCCCGCTGAAAGAGAGATGTTGAACGTGAAGAAGTCCACCCGCGTGCTCCTGTGTCTGGCTGTCCTGGCTGTCGTCCTGATCGGCGCGGCTGCGGCTATCGCCGCGTATGGTCCTGGCCCTGGGTACCACCATCGTCCCGGCCCGGGCTATCACTACGGCCCGCCTCCCGGACATCGTCCGCCGCCCCCGCCGCCTCCCGGCTACGGTCCGTATCCCGGACACCGTCCGCCGCCTCCGCCCCCTCGTCCTGAGTGGGTCTGGGTCATGCCCGGCGGTCAGGCGTATCATCATCACTGGTGCAAGTTCGTCAGCGGCCTTCGCGGGCTGATCCGGATCCCCCGTCATGAGGCGCGCCGCCGCGGTTATCGCCACTGCCGCACCTGCTTCCGTTACTGATTTTATCTCATAAAGAACAGCCGCCGAAGTTCACGCTTCGGCGGCTGTTTTGTGTCATCGCAAAAAGATGCAGCGGTGTCCGGGGGTGCTGTAGCAGGCGTTGCACGACACGCAGCGCGACGGCGTGCAGTCGCCGCGCTCCCAGCGGGCAGGCAGGGCCGGCTCGCGCACCAGAGGGCGCGACAGCGACAGAAATTCGATCTGCGTCTCGTTCAGCAGTCGCTCCATGTAGTCGATGCTGCGATGCCCGCCGACGAGGATCACGGGGATCGAAAGCTGCCTGGCCAGCGGCGCGGCAAATTCGCGGAAATACGCTTCGTTCTCGCCGGCGCGAATGCCTGGGACGGACGTGCCGTTGCCGCTGATCTCAACGGAGTCGAGACCGCTGCGCGCGCACAGAGCACAGACGGCGGCGCAGGCGTCCGGCGTCAGACCGCCGCGGATGAAGTCGCTGCCGTTGATCTTCATCGTCACGTGCAGGGATGGCGCGCTCGCCTTGATGCCGCACAAAATCTCGACGATCAGGCGGGCGCGGTTCTCGGCGCTGCTGCCGTACTCGTCGGTGCGATGACTGTACGCGGGGCTGATGAAACGGCTCAGGAAAAATCCATGCGCCGCGTGGATCTGCACGCCGTCGTAGCCGCTTTTTTCGGCCCGCACGGCGGCGGCAATGAAGGTGCCGCGCACGGCGGCGATGTCGGCCGCGTTCATGCTGTCGATCGTCATGTTTCGATGCGCGCCGTTGTACTCGCCCAGCGCCAGCTGGACGATGACGGGGCAGTCGTGCGCATGGATCAGCTTCGTCAGCCGCTGGTGCTCGGGGATCAGCTCGTCGCGCGACAGACGCGCCATGCCCTCAAAAAAATGGTCGTCGTCCGCCGCGGAGGTGAAACCCGTGATGATGGCGCCGACGCCGCCTGCGGCAAGACGCTCATACTGCGCGAACAGCTCTTCGCTCATATGCCCGTCCTCATCGGCAAGAGCTTCCCACGTTGCCGAGCTGATCAGGCGGTTTTTCAAACGCAGTTTTCCGAGTGAGACAGGATCAAAGATCGTTTTCATTTTTTCTCCTTTATTAAGCGTTTACCTGAATGAACCAGCCGCGGGGGACTTCGACGATCGAGATCTCTCCGCGCTCCTCGAGAGCGCGCGCCGCATCGCGGGCCTGCGCTTCGTCCAGTGCAAAAGCGGCGCGCAGTTCCTGCGACGACATCAGCGGATGCCTGTGAAGCAGCGCCGAAAGTGCTTCCTGTGAAAAGGCCGGCTTTTGCGGAACGACGGCACCGCTGCTGACGCGCATGATCGCCTGGGCGTGCTCGTGAAAATTGCCCATTCCCGACAGCATCATCGCGCTGTTGCCGTATTGAACGAGCGTCGCCGGCAGCGAATGCACGCCCAAAGACGCGGTGAAGCGCAGATCGCGCTCCAGAGCCTCGCGCGTCTTGGCGCTGCCGAGTGCGCGCGAGAATAACGCCGTGTCCAGCCCTGTCAGGGCGGCAACGCGGATCAGCTCATCGCGCTTCGTTGCCGGCCGTGTCTCGACGACGACGGCATAGCGCAGACGGTAGAGGAAGCGCTCCGCCTTATCGGGCGCGATCAGCTGCGCTGCCTTGAATGCCAGATTGAGCGGCAGCGAAGAGGGCCGGTCGGGTGCGAACAGCGCGAAGCCGTCCATCAGGATCGGCAGTCCGCCGATGGCCTCCTCGCTCTGATAGATGCGCGCCAGCCGCGCGTTGTAGAGCCGAAAGCACTCTTCCGGTGCCTGTGAGCGCTCCTGTGCCGTCATGAAGTCGTGAGCGTCGCGCACCAGCAGCGCCATCACCGTGCGGAACTCGATCTGCGCTCCAAAGTGCGTCTCCAGCTGCCTTAGCACCGGCTCGTGCTCATACGACAGGCCCATCATCGGGTCGGTGAACGTGGTCAGAACGATGCGTTCCATGTGGGCCTCAGCGCAGCCGGGCGATGTCGAACGCGGCGCAGCCGGCGCTCCATACGCCGATGTCGCCGAATCTGATAAAGACGTTTTCCGGCGGCACGCCGAGCACATCGTCAAACGCCCGCGATACGGCCGCAGCGAAGCGGTCGAAGCCAACGTGATCTTCGCTGCCGAAGAAATCCGCGCTGATCAGGGCTGCCGGCGCTTCTGCACCGCGCAGATACAGACGGCAGGGCGGCTCGAAGCAGAGCAGCAGCGACGCCTCGCTCTTGCCGGGAACGAACGAAACGGCCTGACCGATGCGGCTTTTCAGGTCCAGCTCCTGCTCGCGGCTCATCGCCGCGCTCGTGCGAACGGTGACGAACGGCATCAGTTCCCCCTCCATTCCTTCATCAGCGAAAGCAGCGCCTCGGCAGTTTCGCGGTGCTTCATCTGATACGTGTGGCCTGTCTTTTCGATGAAGATCATTTTGTTTTGCGCGGCCGTGGGCATGTGGTCGTTGACGTTGTGCAGAAAACGCGCCGGATCGCCTCCGGCAAAGTTGTCATACGTGCCGATCAGCAGCGCGCCGCTGTGCGTTACGCCCCTTGCCACCGAAAAATCGCCGGCGGGGTCGGTGTGCGCGTTGTCGAGATAGCCCGAGAAAAGCCAGTCGTGAGCGGTGTCGGGGATGCACTCCACCCAGCCCATGAACGGAAAGGGCAGCATCTCGTTCCCGCGTCCCTGTTCCACATAGAACTTCACGGTTTCCTTTTCGCGCTTCGACACGCCGCTCATCATAAAGCTCAGATTGGCCGGACTGAGCAGCACGAATTTTTCAACCGGACCGTCGTGGTGCCGCGACAGGTAATACATCACTTTATTGGCCCCCAGCGAGTGTCCCGACAGGAAGACATGCTTGTAGCCTGCGTCCTGGGCCCAGTCCAGATACGCCTCGATATCCTCGTCGGTGTACGAAAAACGCTCGTTCCACGAGCCGATCAGCTCGCGCTCGCCCGTGCGCGCATTGACCGTCGGGATTTGTCCGAAGGCATCGTTCGTCTGCGCGTAGACGAAATCGAAGCCTCCCGAGTTCAGCGCTGCCCCGAAATCGTAATAAAACGGATTGGAGTAGAAATTCCCATGGATGCCGGTGATGTTCACCAGCACCGTATCCGCCCCCGGCGTGTCGAACAGCGCGCCGTTCAGCACGCTGCCGCGCCGCGTGGCGACGTTCAGCTTTTTCACCCTCATCGCTTCCTTTGTGAACCGTCTTTTCTACAATACTACATTTCTAAAAAAATAGATATGTTGTCCCCGAAAAAAACAGGCACGGTTTCCCCGCGCCTGATGACACTACAGCTCGGAACCGATGAACGCCGCCAGACGGGCGATCATCTCCTCGTTGCGGCGGTAATACGTCCACTTGCCGTGCCGCTCGGACAGCAGCAGACCGGCGCGCTGGAGCAGATCGAGGTAGTTCGATACCGTCGACTGCGAGATGCCCGCCTTCGCCTGGATGCTGCTGACGCAGACGCCGCCTTTCAGGTCGACCGGCTCGTTCAGGCAGCCGCCCTGCGGAGGAAAGTTCTCCTGCGGGGCTTTCAGCCATTTCAGGATGTTCAGCCGCGTCTCGTTCGACAGCGCTTTGCAGATCTCGATCAGGTCCATCACGGTCCCTCCTTCAGGGGTGATGAGGTTATTATATCGAAAAGTTGAGATATGTCAATGTGACACCGGCAAAAAAATGCCAGCCGCCCGGACGCATCCGCGCGGCTGGTTCTGTATCATTTTGTGAAAAGCAGCAGACCGGAGACGATCAGATAGCCGTACACGACTTTGCGCAGCTTTTTCTGATCGAGACGGTGGAAGATCTTGCCGCCGATCCAGGTGCCGATAAGCAGAGCCGCCAGCAGCAGCGCGTAGAGGCGCATCGTCTGCGCCGTGAACACGCCCGTGCGCCAGCGCATGAACGTCGTCATCAGCGAGTTGACGCAGAAGTGCGCGTTCAGCGTGGAGCGGTACTCGTCGTTGCTGTCGGCCACGCCGATGAGGTAAAGCGCCATGGGCGGGCCGCCGACGGCGAACAGGCCCGACGTGACGCCCGAGATCGCGCCGGCGATCACGCCGTTGCGCAGCGTCGGCCTGATGCGGATGCGGTCGCTGAAAAACAGTGAGTACACTCCCAGGGCGATCAGCACGCCGCCGAGCAGGTGCAGCATCAGCCGGTCGGCGGCGCGGGCGCTCAGCCAGACGAAGAAGCCGGAGAGGATGACGCTCGTGACCGTGCAGGGCCAGACCTTGCGCCAGTTCACGTATCTCCAGCCGCTCACGGCCACCATCACGGCCGTGGTCGATCCGCACAGTCCGGCAAGCGCCACCGCCTGCGCATAAGGAAGAAGATAGGGCAGCAGCGACATGTTCAGCGGTCCGTATCCGAAGCCGCACACTGCCTGGACGACCGATCCCAGCAGGCTGACGGCGAAAGCTCCGGCGAAAATATATGACGACATCAGAAATCACTCCTCGCAAATCGTCGCAAAAACGTCATCATTTTACGCCTATTCCGTTTTCGCGGCAAGTGCGTTTGAGCGGTTCGCTTTTTCACTCCTGTCATGATATAATGCCCCGGTGCTTTCAATTCAATAAGACAGTTCGAGACCATCCTGTCTTTAAACAAAACTACGGGCTTCGCGCGGGCGCTTTTTTGAAAAAAAGCTGCCCGGCGCTCCGCTGTGCGTGGAGCGAGCGCGAAAAAGCGGATGGAGAGCTGAAAAAGAGCTCTCTTTTTTGTTGCCTTTTACGCCGAAGCGCGCGAAAGGCTGGGAGGAATCAGTCATGAACCTGCATGTCAGGACCCCTGCGGGAAAGATCGCCTTTTCCGCCCTTGTTGTCGCGCTCTACGTCGCTGTCATGGCGACATCCGCCGGTTTTGCCTTCGGCCAGTACCAGGTGCGCATTGCCACATCGCTCTACGCGCTTGCCGGCCTCTTTCCGTTTCTCGTTGTGCCGCTGGGCTTTGCCAATTTCCTCAGCAACGCCCTCCTCGGCGGGCTGGGACCGCTCGACATGATCGGCGGCGTCATTGTCGGCCTGCTCACTTCCGGAGCGATCGCCCTCGCGCGCCGCAGCCGCTTCGCGCCCCTTGCGGCGTTCGCTGCCATCGCGCTCATTCCCGGCCTCGGCGTGCCCGTCTGGCTGAGCGTGCTGCTGCATGTGCCGTATTCGGTGCTGGCCGCGTCGCTGCTCGTCGGCCAGGTCATCGCCGGCGCTTTCGGCGCGCTGCTGCTGGCCGCGCTGCGCCGCCGCATCCATATCGATCAGGAGGATTGAAACCATGCCCCGCACTCAGGAAGAGATCGCCGGACTGTCCGCGCTCGGCCGTCCCGCTTCGATCCGCAAGGATTACACGCCCGAGGTGCTTGAAGCGTTCCCTAACAAGCACCCCGAGCATGATTACTTCGTCAAGTTCAACTGCCCGGAGTTCACCAGCCTGTGCCCTGTCACCGGCCAGCCTGACTTCGCCAGCATCACGATCAGCTATGTGCCCGACACCAAACTGGTGGAGAGCAAGTCGCTCAAGCTGTACCTGTTCAGCTTCCGCAACCGCGGCGACTTTCACGAGGACTGCGTCAACATCATCATGAACGACCTCATCGCCCTCATGCAGCCCAAGTATATCGAGGTGTGGGGCCGCTTTGCTCCGCGCGGCGGCATCAGCATCGATCCCTACGCCAACTGGGGCAAGCCGGGCACGCCCTGGCGCAAGACGGCCGAAGACCGCCTGTTCTATCACGACATGAACCCCGAAATGGTGCCGTGGCGGCGGTAACACAATCAGCAATGAAAAAGCAGCGCGTTCGGCTCTCTGCAGCCGGACGCGCTGCTTTTTTGTTGTTCGTTCCACGCGGAACTTCGTCGTTTTTCTGGCGGTACGGAAAAAACGAGCTTTGGGGATATTTTATTTTTACTTAAGACATGGTATAATTTATAAAATGAGATGGAGACGCAGATTTTACCGGGACGAAGAAAAACGCCCCACTGCCGGCGATCCGGCCTGAAGGAGAAGACCGCGCCATCACAACCGTACATTTTTTTAAAGCAGCACCGACGCAGAACGGCGCGGATTTCCCGAGGCGGCAGACGGGAGGTCGGCGCCGTTCTGTGCTTTTTTTGCCGTCTCGCGCGATGATCTGCGTATTGATAAATTTTTCAGCCAGGCAAAAGGAAGAAGAAAGGAGCGATTTTTGATGAAGAAGTCCCGTGCCCGCATCCGTTCCGCCCGAGCGGTGGCGCTGGCTCTGTCGGCCGTGCTGCTGGCCGGCGGCGCCGGAGGTGTGACCCTGAGCGGTAAATTCCTTTCCCCCAACGAGACCGACAAGGGCGGCGCGGCCCTGCGCAGCGATACCGACATCGTGCGCGCCGACATCGACGAGGTGAGCCACAATCAGGTCTACACATCCAAAGCGCCGTACACCGCGATGGGCGGAGGCATATATTCAGACGCTTCGGTGACGCTCACGCGCAGCGGCAAAGAGCTCACCCTGAGCTACAACTCGGCCGAGGGCGACGGCTCGTGGCGCGACGCGCGCGGCGGCGCCGTGTACGCCGGCGGCGACATCACGCTGAGCGCGGCGACAGTGACCCTGGCGGGAAACGAGGCCGAGACGAACAGCGATTACCTGGTTGAGGCCTTTGGCGGCGCGCTGTATTCCCGCGGCGGTGTCACGATCACGGCCGATAACGGCCTGAACGTTAGGGGCAACAGCGCCGACGGCAAGGAGACCGGCGGCGGCGCTGTGTACGCCGGCGGCAATATCGTACTGACCGGCGGTGTCATCACCGTGCGGGACAACTCCACCGACGGCGAAAACAACACCAACGGCGCCAGCAGCTACGGCGGCGCGCTCAACTCCGGCAGCGGCACGGTGAAGCTGAAAGCCGCGGACGAAGTGCTCGTGTCCGTCAACGCGGTCAAAAGGATGACCTCGTGGGCCAGCGGCGGTGCGATCAGCGCTTACAAGGGCATCACGATCGAAGGCGGCAGCGTCACCGTGCGGGACAACACCGTGGCGACTGCCAGCTCGGGCGAGCACAAGGAGAACAACCTCGCCCACGGCGGCGCGCTGAACTCTTCCGCCGGCGACGTGACCATAGCCGCCGACGGGGCCGTGGCGCTGTCGAACAACGCCCTTACCGACATCGGCGGCAGCGCGGCCGGCGGCGCGGTCCACACGGAGAAGACCTTCAGCCTGAGCGGCGGCAGCGTCAAGGTCAGCAACAACAAGGCCGACGCCAGCCTGGGCACCTGGAGCCACGGCGGCGCGGTCTATGCTGGCGGCGTGAAGATCAGTTCCACCGGCGCGGTCGAAGTGTCGGACAACTCTGTCTACAGTGGCTCCAAAACAGCGTACGGCGGCGCCGTCTACACGAAAAAGAATTTTGACCTCATCGGCGGCGGCGCGACGATCAGCGGCAACAAAGCCGACGCCGGCAAGGGCACACAGGCTAATGGAGGTGCGATCTACGCAGCCAGCAGCGCGAGCCTCGCGGTCGACTACGAGCTCACGCTGGAGGACAATCATGCGGCCGCAACGGGCAGCGTGCGCGGCGGCGCCCTGTACGCGGAGGGTGATCTTTCGCTGTCGGCCGGCTATGTGACCCTGCAAAACAACAGCGCGGCAGAGGCGAAGGCCGCCAACGCTGCCGGCGGCGCGCTGTATTCCTACGGCAGCGCGACCATCTCCGCTGACAGCTTTGTGACGATCCTGAACAACAGCGTCGCGGGCAAGTACACCTACGGCGGCGCGGTCTTTGCCAAGAACGGCCTCGATGTGAGCGGCTGCGGCATCACCGTGCGCGGCAATACCGCCGACGGCCCAAATTCTGAGCCGTTCGGCTCTACCGGCGGCGCGATCGATGTCAGCGACGGCGCGGCCAAGCTGAACGTCACCGGCTCTGTGGCGGTTTTGGAATGGGTCGACGGCGTGCTGACGCTGAAGCTGGTCAGCGGCGACGTGGAGGTAGAGAAAAACGCCGTCAAAAACGCATCCTCGTGGGCGTACGGCGGCGCGATCGCGGCCACCGGCGGTATCGAGCTTTCCGGCGGCGATGTGGCGGTGCGGGAAAACAGCGTCACCGCCAAAAAAGGTTCCGGGAGCGCGCACAGCTTTGCTCATGGCGGCGGCCTGTTTTCCTCAGGCGGCGATGTGACGCTGACGGCAAACCGCGCCCTGACGCTGGCAAACAACTCGGTGACGCACGGCGGCGAAAATACGTATGCTGCCGGCGGCGCGGTCTACACGGATAAAAACGCGACGCTGACGGGCGCATCGATAGCCATCAGCGGCAACACTGCCGGCGGGGATTCCTGCACAACAGCCTACGGCGGCGCGGTCCATGCGCGCACCGTAAGCCTCACGGCAAGCGGCGCGCTCGACGTGACGGGCAACAGCGTCGCCGGCGTGCAAAACGCCTACGGCGGTGCCGTATATGCAAATAACACCCTCAAACTGAGCGGCGCCTCGGTGTCGGTAACGGGCAACTCCGTCAAGGCTACAGGCGACGGCGGCGAGGCCCACGGCGGCGCGCTCGGCTCGATAAACGTTGCCGTATCGGCCACGGGGGCGTCGGTAAAACTCAGCTCCAACACGGCTGAAAGCAGCAAGACCTCCGCGTCGGGCGGCGCGGTTTGGGCACGTCAGCAGATCAGCGTGACCGGCGGTGCGATCGAAGCCGTCGGAAATGCGGCCAAGAGCGCCGGCGCCGGTGCATCCGGCGGCGCGCTGTACGCCGAAGGGAGCGACGTGACCCTGAAAGCCGGCAGCGGGGCGATCGTTCTGGCGGACAACACGGCTTCGGGAAAAGAAGCGTCCCGCGGCGGCGCAGTTGCCGCCAGAGGCGTCAGCGTCAGCGGCGGAACGATCGACGTGTCGGGCAACGAGGCTTCAGGCGCCGACGACCAGGCGCAAGGCGGCGCCGTCTATGCCGCAGAAAACGCCGCGGAGCTCATCGGCGCGGCGGGCGTGACGCTTGCGAAGAACAAGGCGGAAGTGTCAGCCGGCACGAAAAACGTCACGGCCTACGGCGGCGCTGTCTACGCTGCTAAGGGCGCCAAGGTGCAAGCGGCGCACGGCGCGGCCGTCCTCAGCGGCAACGAGGCGAACGCCGCTTCGTCAAAGGGCCAGATCATGGCCCGCGGCGCCGCGGTGTATGCCGGCGAAGGCGATGTGACGATCGCGGGAACTCAGATCGAGGCCAAAGGCAACGCGGCTTCGGCGGTCGGCAGCGCGAACAGCAGCGCAGTCAGAGGCGGCACGCTGGGCGCGCAAAAGGGCGCCGTGACGCTGACGGCCACAGCCGGACCGGCCGTCTTTGCAAACAACACGGCGGCAGCCGACGGCGGCACGAGCAACGCGGCTGTTTACGGCGGCGCGGTCCACTCCGGCAGCGGCGTGACGGTCGAAGCGGCCGGCGATGTGCGCTTTGAAAAGAACACAGCGAGTGCGAAGGCGTCCGGCAGCGCGTCATCCTGGGGACGCAGTTACGGCGGCGCGATCTACGATCAATCGGAAAATGCCGAGGTCGTCCTCAAGGCATTGGATAGGCTTGTGCTGGTCGGCAACGAGGCGGCGGCGACCGGCGACCAAAACGCTACGGCCTCCGGCGGCGCGGTCTACGCGAAAAAGGGCGCGGTGACGCTCTCCGCCGAAAAGGGCATCACCGTGCAGAGCAACAAGGCTGGCGCCGGCGGCAGCCAGACTGCTGCCGAGGCATCAGGCGGCGTCGTCCGCACCGAAGGGCAAATCGAGCTTTTGACCGCCGGCAGCATGACCATCGACGGCAACGAGGCGACAGCCGGCGACGGCGCCCTTTCCGCTTTCGCTTACGGCGGCGCGTTCTATGCGCGCGGCGGCGTGACGCTGAGCTCCGGCGGGGCGCTGACGGTCGCGAACAACAAAGCCGCGGCCGCAGCCGTGCCGTCGCCCACCGGTGGATTGGACTCCCAGGCGTTCGGAGGCGCGGTCTACAGCCTTTCCGAGACAGAGCTGACAGCTGGCGGCACGCTTGCCCTCACCGCCAACGGCGCCAAGGCTGACCGCACGGCGCAGGGCGGCGCGGTTTACGCTGCCGGCGGGCTTACGCTGACGAGCGCGGGGCTGAACGCGCAGGGCAGCAGCGTCACCGCGGCGGCGGGGGAAGCAGCTGGCGGCGCGCTGTACGCGTCCGGGGCGGCGAAGCTGAACTTCGGCGGCGGTGCGGCCGCATTGACGAACAACACCGCAAGCGGCAGCAGCAACGTGTTTGGCGGCGCCGTCTACGCCGGCGGCGACCTCAGCCTGAGCGGCGGCAAGGTGAGCCTGACGGGCAACACGGCGAGTGCAGCCGACGTCTATGCCCGCGGCGGCGCGCTTTATGCCGGAGGCGCGGCCACGATCACGGCCGCCGAAGCGACGTTCAAGAACAACAGCGTCAATGCGACCAAGGCGGCCGATGGCGGTGCGATCTGGGCCGGTACCGGTGCAACGATCACGACGGACCGCGTCAGGTTCCTGTCGGCGGGCGACTCTGTTTACGTCGAAAACGGCGCGATCACGGTGAACGGCTCGCTGGAGATGGCAAACACTTCGCTCATGGCGCAGACGGGCGGCATCACCGTTGGCGTCGGCACGTTCAAGCCGCACGACGTGGCGCACAGCGATTCCGTCACCGCGGATCAGCTGCCGCAGTTTTACGCGACGTCGGGCAAGGTCGATCTCGGCGGTTCCAAGCTGGCGCTGTACAACGCCTTTGCCGAGGACACCGATCACTTTGAGCGCGACTTTGCCTTCATCCAGGCCAATGAGTACGACATCTCCGGCCTGAAAACGAGCGCGGAGAGCGACTACCGCCACGGTGTGCTGCATGAAGAAGCTCTTGCCGGCGGCACGAAGCTGTGGCTGGAATTTGGTATCGCTTCGCTGACGTGGAAGAACGGCGACGGTCCCTGGGGCGTGAACGACGGCAAGAAGCTCTGGACGCGCGATTCCGACAGCAAGCCCGACGATTTCTATCAGAGCGATCACGTCACGTTTGCGCCGACGACGGGCGATAACGCTGTAAAGATCACGCTTCAGCAGGACATCGTTGCCAGCTCGACGACCGTGAAGGGCAGCTATGCCTTCAGCGAACACGAGCTGCGCACCGGCGCGCTTACGCTGACGGCGGGCGACAGCTCGTTTGCCATGCCCGTCACGGCTGACGACGCCGCGCTTTCCGGCGGCAGCCTGAAACTGGACGAGACGCTGACGGTCAAAAACAGCTTTACGCAAGGCGCCGGCACCAAGCTGACGATCGCCGCTGACGAGACGCTCGCCATCCTCAACGGCGACGGCACGGCGGCGCTTGACGCCTCAGCAGGTGCGCTGCATATCGCGGGCATCGGCGCGATGAATGGCGGTGAGACGAAGACGTACAAAGTGGCCGCTGACTTTGCCTCGCTCAAGCCCTGGGACAAAAACGCGGTGACGACCGACGCCGCTGGCCTGCGCGTGGAGCAGACGCCCGACACCGACAGCGCCACGTATTACAACCTGACCGTCTCGTGCCTCGGCAACATCCCGCTGATCTGGAACGGCGGCACGAACGTCTGGAAAACGGGCGACACGAGCAAGCTCTGGCTGCGCGAAAGCGACGGCACGACGCCCGACGACTTTTACGACGGCGACAGCGCCGCCTTTACGGGGACGAAAAGCGGCACCGTGACCGTGAACGGGACCGTGAAGCCGGAAAAGATGTCCGTCACCGGCGGCACCTATACGTTTGCCGGCGGCAGCATCGACGCGAACGAAGTGAACTTCGCCGGCGGCGAATCGACGGTCGAAAGTACGCTGATCGCGCAGACAGCTGCGCTTTCCGGCGGCAAGCTAAAACTGAGCACGCCGCTTAAAGTCACAGGCTCGTTCACGCAAAACGCCGGCACGACGCTGACGGTGCCTGCCAGCGAGACGGCCGCGATATTAAACGGCAGCGGCACGGCGGCCCTGAACGCGGGCGGCGCGCTCTTTATCGAAGGCATCGGCGCGCTTTCCGGCGGCACGACGAAGACCTACAAGATCGCCGAAAACTTCGCCAGCCTTGTGCCGTGGGCCGACGCCGATCTTGGCGGCGACGCCACCGGCCTGCGCCTGTCGTATGCGGGCGTGAAAGGCGCGCATACGTACGACGTGAACGTGACGGCTCTCGGCAACATCTCGCTGCTCTGGAACGGCGGCTCAAATACCTGGGCGGAAAACGACGGCAATCTGCTGTGGCTGCGTGAAAGCGATGTCACGACGAAAGACGACTTCTATGGCGGCGACAGCGTCGTCTTTGAAGCGAACACCGAAAAGCAGACCGTGACGCTGAGCAGCGGTCTTGAGGCCGACGGCATGGCCGTCAACGGCGATTACCTCTTCAAAGGCAGCGATCTGAAAGTGCGCAGCCTGCACGTCGTCGGCGGCGAAAGCGAACTGGCCGCTGCCGTCACAGCCGATACGGCCGAACAATCCGGCGGCAGCCTCAAACTGAGCGCGCCGCTTACGCTCAAAACTGCGTTCACGCAGAGTGAAGGCGCGACGCTGATCGTGCCGGCCAGCGAAACGGCCGCGCTGCTCAACGGCAGCGGCACCGCGGCGCTGAACGCTTCCGGCCTGCTCACTATCGAAGGCATCGGCGCGCTTGCCAATGGCGAGACGAAGACGTTCAGGATCGCAGAGAAGTTCGCGTCTCTGACCCCCTGGGCAGACGACGCCGTGACGACCGACGCAGCTGGGTTCCGCCTGGTGTGCAAGCCGCAAACGGACGGCAAGACGTACTACAGCTACGTCGTCTCGTCTCTCGGCTTCATCCCGCTGATCTGGAACGGCGGCACGAACGTCTGGAAAACGGGCGACACGACCAAGCTCTGGCTGCGTGAAAACGACGGCACGACAAAAGACGACTTCTACAACGGCGACAGCGCGATCTTCCCCGAAAACAGCGCTGCGCAGACGGTCACGCTGACCGGCGCTCTTGAGGCCGCGGCGATGACCGTGAACGGCAGCTACGTCTTTGCCGGCGGCGGCACGCTGAACGTCGGGGCGCTGACGGTAAACGGCGGACAGAGCGAGTTTGCGCGCGAATTCACCGCCAAAAGCGGCTTGCTCACCGGCGGCAGCCTCACGCTGAGCAAGCCCCTGACGGTGAGCGAGGGCTTTACGCAAAAAAGCGGCTCGACGCTGATCGTCGACGTGGACAGCACGGAGACCGTCCTGATAGGCCAAAGCGGCGCCAAGCTGACTGTTGAAAGCGGCGCCAAGCTGTACCTCGCAAACGCTCAAAGCAGCCTGGACGGCGTAAAATATACCGTTGCGACCGGCTTCGACGTGGCTTCCGCGTGGCAGGACGCCGACGTGGACGGTTCTGCCGGCGGCTTCGGCGTGAAGTACGCGGTGAGCGAGGAAAGCGGCAGCGTCATCGTTACCGTGACGGGCGAGCCCTATGACGGCTTCCCGTTCATCCTCACCGCCGGACAGTCCCTGCGCGGCGCCGCCAGCGTCGGCACGGCGCTCCAGAACCGCGGCGCCGGACTGCTGAGCGCTCCCGCAGGCCCGATGACCTTTGCCAGAGGCTTTATGCCCATGGAAAAGGGCAAAGCCGGCGGCACGTGGGCCAGTGCGTGGTACACCCACGCCCGCGTCGATAACGACACGGCTGACATGAAGTTCAAGAACTACGGCGTCACCCTCGGCGCCGATAAACTGCTGCGCTGCGGCGCGTCCGTCGGCGTGGCTGTGAACCTCGGCAAGACCGAAGGCCGCGGCAGAGGCGCGTTCGACGGCAGCGACAGCGACGGCAAGCATATCGGCATCAGCCTCTACGGCGCCAAAAACATCGCTCGCGGCAATGTCACCCTGACCGGAGATGTCGGCTTCAGCTGGCACCGCGACGACTACGACAGCACCATGTACGGCAGTTACTACCGCGCCCGCAAGGCCAAAAGCCGTGTCTTTACCGCCGGAGCCACCGCGTGGTGGAACCTGCCCGTCCGTGGCAAAGTCGGCGTCAAGCCGTTCCTCGGCCTGCGCTACAGCCGTTTCAGCATGGACGACTTCACCGCTGAGAAAAACGGCACGAGCTGGGCGAATATCGGCGGCGAGAGCGTATCTCAGTGGACCGTGCCTCTTGGTGTGAAGTTCGACTGGACGCCTGTGACCACCAAGAAGGGCTGGAGGATCAAGCCCAGCGTCGAACTGGCCTACGTGTTCGCCGGCGGCGACAGGGACATGAACGTGCGCGTGGCTTCGGTGAGAGGCGGCACCCCAGTCCACGAAACACAGATGCTGAGCGACAAGCACAACTTCCGTGCTTCGTTGGGCCTTGACGCCAAGCGCAAGAACATGACCCTCGGCCTGGGCGTGAACGCGCTGCTGAGCAGCGGACAGAAGGATGTGGCCGTGAACGCTACCGTGCGCTGGGATCTGTAAAAATAATTAGTAATTAATAATTGGTAGTTAGTAATGAAAAAGCAGCGCGTTCCGGATTTTTCGCTGGAACGCGCTGCTTTTTTTCTGTTCGTTCAGAACGCTGAGGATTTGTTTATTCTACGTGGAACAATATTATGCCCTTTCGCGATGAGCTTTTTAATCGCGAAAGGGTATAAAACGCCTGCAAACGGTGCGAGAAAAGTACGCTTGCAATTCGTCGCCGACCGGTCGGTGAAAATTGAGTAAACGCCTGTGCACAAAGCGTTTGCTGCAAACGCGGGCGGCTTTTTCGGCGGCTCTGTCAAACGCGCGGCGGATGTCAAAAGTATAAAACGGCTGCTTTTTATAGAGTAATTCATAATCCTTCCCTCATACTGTTTTTCGTTAAAACGGCTCACGTCTTTTTAGCCGTTTTCTTGCTTTTCTTCATGGGCTTCGGGCCTCTGTGCCGGCTTTGAATTTGCTTTTGAATTTCCCCGGAGTTTGAAAATAGTTGTATTTTGCGGCGCGCGTGCTAAAATAAAATTGACATAAGATTCAACCAGCCGTTTCGCGCGGCACGACCTATGCCCCGTTTACGGAGCGCATGACCCAGAAATCGAAACAGGCGTATGGCCCGTTCTCCGCGTGAGAGCTTTCGAGCCATGCGCCTTTTTTGCGACCTGCTCCCGCTGTGGGAGACAACACAAGGAGACCATCATGAGCAGACGACGCCCTGCCACCAAAACCGCAGCGAGATACGCCGCCCTGGCGCTTTCCGCTTTTTTGCTTTCCGGTCCCGGCCTGGCCGACGACCTGATCAGCCGTGACCAGACCGCCTATTCCGCGCTCAGTCCCGTCGGCGGCTCCGTGCTGCGGCAAGACGTAATTAACGGAACCTATAATACTGTCATCCTGGAGCGCAATCATGCCGGGAGCGACAGCAAGGACGCCTATGGCGGCGCGCTGTACGCCTCCGAAGGCAACGTGGAGCTGACAGGCGGCAGCATCACCGTGCAGAGCAACGACGCGACGGCGACGAACGGCTCGGCCCGCGGCGGCGCGATGTATTCAGGTGAAGCGACGACGCTGACGGCAGTCGGCGACATCACCATCAGCGGAAACACGGCCCGCGGCTTGCAGGCGGTGCTTGGCGGCGCTATCTACGCCAAGGGCTCCGTCGAGCTGACGGGCTGCACGATCACCGTGCAGAGCAACGACGTGACGGCGATGAGCGTGAACTACGAGTCTGCCGGCGCCCGCGGCGGCGCGATCTGGTCCTCGGGCGACGTGACGCTGACGGGCGGCGCGGTCACGGTCAGCGGCAACCGCACGACGGTGGCGCCCGGCGAGAGTTCTACTGTCGAAGCCCGTGCTTATGGCGGCGCCATTTACGCCAACGGCGACGTGACGGTGACGGGCAGCACGGTCACGGTGCAAAGCAACGACGCGACGAGCAAAAAGAGTATCGCTCAGGGCGGCGCGCTGTATACGGAAGAAGGCACGGTGACGCTCTCGGCCGACGGCGCGGTGGACGTGTCGTGCAACTCGGTGAATGTGGTCGACGGCCGCGAGGGTAATTCCTATGCCGACGGCGGCGCTGTTTTCGCCGGCGGCGACATATCGCTGAGCTCCGCGAACGGCGTGATCACGGTGCAGAGCAACGACGCAGCGAGTACAAGCGGCTTTGCCAACGGCGGTGCGATCCGTGGCGGCGGCATTGTGAGGCTTGCCTCAGCCGGCGGCATCGTGCTGGCGGGCAACGAGGCGGCGGCAAGCTCGGATGGGGGCGCTTCTGTCTATGGCGGCGCGATCGATGCCAACGGCGAAGTGACGCTGACGTCGTCGGGCGATATCGCGCTGACAGACAACAAGGCGACGGCGGCAGGCACGGGCGATTTCAGCGTCACAGCCTGGGGCGGCGCTGTCGAAGCCCAGGGCAGCCTGATGCTGACATCGTCGGGCGGCATCCGGATCGAGGGCAACGCAGGGACGGCGACGTGCAGCGGTGGTGACACTGCGGGCGTTGAGGGCGGTGCGCTCAGGAGCTGGCGCGACGCGATCCTGACGTCATCGGGCGACATGACGGTCGAGGGCAACAGGGCGACGGCACAGGCCAACCCTTACGCCAAAGCATACGGCGGCGCGATCTACGGTGCGGAGTTGTCCGGCTTCGACGTGATCCTGACGTCGTCGGGCGACATCACGCTGAAAGACAACCATGCGGCGGCGACCAGCGCGAACGCGAACGGAAAAGCCTACGCCCGCGGCGGCGCGATCTATGCTAACAACGGCAGCGTGACCCTGACAGCCGCAAACGGTTCGATCACGTTCGACGGCAACAGCGTCACGGCTTCGGCCGGTGAAGGCGGAACAGCCCTCGCTCGCGGCGGTGCGGTCTGGGCCGACGGTGACATCAGCCTGACGGCCAAAGACGTCTTCGTCAAGCAGGCCGCCGACACGTTCTGGTCGGAAAACGGCAGCATCACGGTCGACGGCAATCTCACGGCCGCGCCCGGGGCGACCTTTGCGGCCCCCTCGGGCGCCGTGACCGTGAAGGGCGGCGTGCTGGCGCTCACGGCCGTGTCGCACGCCGACACCGTGACGCAGGCGCAGCTGACTGGCTTTGCCGGCAAGAACGTGACGCTGGACTATGACGATCTGTCGCTGATCGGCGAGATCGAAGTCGGCGGCAAATACGACATCGCTCTCGCGGGCTTCGCAGCAGACGGCGGGACGCTGGCGTACAGCGCGCCGAAAAACCCGCGTTACACCGTGACGAGCGCTGACTTTGCACAAGACCTGGAAGGTGAACTGGCGTCCTTTAACGGCAGCTCTACCGTGAAAAAGCTGACCGTGGCCGTCGGTTCGGCCGATATGGTCTGGACCGCCGGCGACGGAACGTGGTACGCCGGCGCGGACGCGCAGGGCGCGAAAAACTGGGTGCACAGCAGCAACACGACCGTTGCGGATTGGTTCTTCAACGGCGACGCGGCGTATTTCACCGACCGTGAAAACGCCTCCGGCACGGTGACGCTGAGCGGCGATATAAACCCAGCGGCGATGACCGTGACGGGCGGCGAGTACACCTTTGCCGGCGACGGCAAACTGACCGTGGCCGGCGCCCTGACCGTGAGCGGCGGCAGCGCTGAGTTTGCGCGCGAGATCACGGCCAGAACGGCGAAACAGAGCGGCGGCACGCTGAAACTGAGCGCCCCGCTCACCGTGACGGGTGCCTTTGAACAAAGCGGCGGAACCCTGACCGTGAACGGCGAATCCGCGCGCGCAAACGCGCTCATCGTCGGCAGCGACAGCGCGGCGTTGACCGTCACCGGCGGCACCCTGTTCATCGCAGGCGTACAGGCCAGCCGCGAAGGCACCGCCCATCACATCGCCGGCGGCTTTGCGAGCCTGACCCCGTGGACCGACATCTCTGGCGACCTCAGCGGCGCGAGAATCAAATACACCGCCGAGACCGACAATGAGAGCACGTTCGACGTGATCGTCAGCCTTGAGAACACCGCCCTCACGTGGAACGGCGGCAGCACCGCCTGGACCAAGAGCGACGGCAAAAAGAACTGGCACGTCGACGCCGACGGCACGACCGACGACTTCTACAACGGCGACAGCGTCACCTTCACCGCCAGGAACGCCGGCACCGTGACATTATCGGGCGACCTTGAAGCCGCCCGGATGACCGTGATGGGCGGCGAGTACACCTTTGAGGGCGACGGCCGGCTGAACGTGGCCGACCTGACCGTGAGCGGCGGCGACGTGCGTTTTGCCCGCGAGATCGGCGCGTACAAGGGCGTCCTCTCCGGCACGGGAACGAAACTGACCCTTGAGCAGCCCCTGCGCCTCACCGGCGCCTTCGTGCAGAGTGGCGGCACCCTGATCGTGAACGTGGGCAAGCTGCAGAAAGCCGCCCTGCTCGGCAGCGGCAGCGCCACACTGACGATCGCCAGCGGCGCAAAACTGGAGCTGATCGGGGATGCGGCTGGCAGCACGTACCCGATCGCCAGTGCATTCAAGAACGTGGAAAGCGTCTGGGCCGACGAGAACGTCGGCGGCGAAGCGAAGACTGCCGACGACACCGTGACATATTCCGTGCTCAGTAACGACAGCAGCGTCAGCGTCGCTGTTGTGAAGCCAGCCCCTGAACCCGAGCCTGAGCCCGAACCCGAGCCTGAACCTGAACCCGAGCCTGAGCCCGAACCTGAGCCCAAGCCTGAACCTGAGCCCAAGCCGGAGCCCGAACCGGAGCCTGAACCTGAGCCCAAGCCAGAGCCCGAACCTGAGCCTAAGCCTGAGCCTGAACCTAAGCCTGAACCCAAGCCGGAGCCCGAACCTGAGCCCGAGCCTGAACCTGAACCGGAACCGGAACCGGAACCGGAAAAACACCGCGTGCCCTTTATCCTCACTGCCGGGCAAAGCCTGCGCAACGCGGCCAACGTGGGAACGCAGGGGCAGATGCGCGCGTTCGGCCTGCTGAACGCTCCCGCGAACATCATGAGCTTTGCCAGCGGCTTCATGCCGATGGAGCGGGGCAAAGTCGGCGGCGTGTGGGCACTCACGTGGTACACTCATGCGCGCGTAGACAACGACACGGCCGATACCCGGTTCAAGAACTACGGCGTCACCATCGGCGCCGACAAACAGTTCGGCACCGGCGTCGTGGGAGTTGCGGTCAACCTCGGCAAGACCGAAGGCCGCGGCAGAGGCAAGTTCGACGGCAGCGACAGCGACGGCAAGCACATCGGCGTGAGCCTGTACGGCGCGCGCCCGCTCGGCCGCAGCGTCACCCTGACCGGAGACATCGGCTACAACTGGCACCGCGACGACTACGACAGCACTGACGGCGGCGACTATTACAGCGCCCGCAAGGGCAAAAGCCGCGTCTTCACCGTCGGCGGCACGGCGTGGTTCAACGCGAGCCGCCCCGGCGCGCGCGTGAACGTGAAGCCGTTCGTCGGCGTGCGCTACAGCCACTTCAGCATGGACGACCTGACTGTGAAGAAAAACGGTGCCGACTGGTCGACGATCGGCGGCGAGAGCGTGAACCAGTGGACCGTGCCGCTGGGCGTGAAGTTCGACTGGACGCCCATGACGACGAAAAAGGGCTGGAAGATCAAGCCCAGCGTCGAACTGGCCTACGTGTACGCCGGCGGCAACAGGGCCATGACCGTGCGCGAAACAGCGCTCTCCGGCGGCAGCGCCACGAGAAGCACGCAGTTGCTGACGGACAAGAACAACTTCCGCGCGGCGATCGGCCTCGACGCCAAGCGCAACAACCTGACCCTCGGCCTGGGCGTGAACGCGCTGCTGTCCAGAGGCCAAAAGGACGTGGCCGTCAACGCGACACTGAGATGGGACCTGTAAAAGCAAATTCAAAGCCACCGCAAAGACCCAAAGGCCCTAAGAACCACAAAGGAAAATCATAAGTAAGGAGAGTCTTGAAGCGCGTCGGAAAATTTTCCGGCGCGCCTTTTCTTCTTTCCATGTGGAACAATTTGTTTGCAAAAAAGCCGCGTCCTGAAAAATGATATGCTCTCCTAAAAGTAGACACACGAAAAAAACAAATTCGTGAATTGCTTTTAGGAGGGCATCTTTTTGTCTACAAAACTCAGTTACAGTGCAGAAGAAAAGCGCAGCATTGTGGAGACTTAC
>Ga0256405_10005746_pt1 | contig 20857 bp, 20 predicted proteins | sample RumenRJG_02DNA_FD_189096 | JGI IMG/M metagenome (GOLD analysis project Ga0256405, IMG submission 189096) | Bovine rumen microbial communities from Lethbridge, Alberta, Canada - RJG_02 | ecosystem: Host-associated > Mammals > Digestive system > Stomach > Rumen | place: Canada: Alberta... | reverse complement strand
AGACGTCAAGACCGACCAGATCCAGAAGATCCTCGTCGATACGTTCTGCCCCAACGCAAACGACGAGGATGCTGTCGGTATCAAGAGCCTCGCCGACTACTTCGGCCACGATTAGAGAACCCCCTTTGGGGAGTTTTTGAGACGTCGCAAGTTGACTTGGTGTCTGACGGTCTGTTGGGTACCAAGTCAACTTGTACGATAAGAATCTCAACTGGGCAAATGCGGTGTATGGTATGTTGACTTGGTGGCTTTATTCAGAACCCCATCGAATAAAACCACCAAGTCAACTTTTATCGCACGGAATTTGGCGCAGATAACGCCCCTACTCCCCCATCAGGATCCGCAGCGCGGGGATGTACTTGTCGTGCAGACGCGCGACCGTCTTGGCATCATCGTCCGCCACGTGATCGGCGACAAACGCGAGATGCTCGACATACGGAGCGCCGGACTTATCAACCTGACCGGCATGGGCTGAACGCGCGAGCTCGATTGCCCGAGAGAGAAAATCCATCGCGCCTCCTACAGCTGCTTCGTATGCTGCAGGAAGGCGAGCTGGACGAGCAGCTCGCGCCAACCGACGATGGGAAGATAGCCGCCCAGATTGGTGGCCGCCATGTCCTGAATCCTGGCGTCCATCCATTGGGTCTTGTCGAAGAAGTTGTCCGGGATGATGACCGGCGTGCTGAAAACCTCCTCCGCCGCAATCCGCGCGTAGCACTTCACCGCCGGCCGCGCGACGGGAACGCGCGAAAGCTCGGTCAGGTTCATCCGTCCGATCTGCGAATCCAGCAGCCGCTCCACCATCTCCTCGCGGTCGGGCAGCTCTCCACCGCACAGCTGCAGATCGGTGCGCACGCGCATGCACACGCGGCCCTGCAGGTTCTTCCCCTTCCACGAGGCGGGCCTGTTGAACGAGGGGTCGTCCGCGCTCATGCCGATACCCCACACGGTGTCGGGCGGCGTGGCCTCGCAGAGCAGCGCCGAACCGGTCGCCATGAGCATGGAGCCGAGCGCGGGATTCGCCAGGAACTTCTCACGGACGCCGTAATAGACGAGCTGCTCGCTCACGTCGTTCCACAGGTCGCCGTCGAAGTAGGGGATCTTCCTGCCTAGCGCCTTCGCCTCGCCGGGAGTCGGCGCGTCGAGGATCCGCTGCTCCATGTCGTGGGCGCCCATCACGCGCGCCTTCTGCCACATCATCCAGTGCTCGCTGGTCTTGAACTCGGTCCCGAGGAACTCGAAGCCCGCGGGGTACCAGTTGCTGCAGAACCCGTACGGATCGTCGTCCTTCCAGAAGCCGATGATGCTGTGCGTGCGCATCTCCTCCTCGAGCTCGGAGAGACGCACGAGGATCCGCCTCAGAAATCCGTCCTCCACGGCTTTCGCCAGCGCGCCCCACGAGAAGTAATCCGCGCGATGGACGAAGGTGAGCAGCGCGAGCGTCGCCGGAAGGTCGAGATGCTCCACATCCGCGCCCCAGGGCTTCACGCCGTCGAGACCATGCGCATCGAGCGTCTCGCGGTACCGGTTGTCGAACACGGGCGGATCGTAGAGGGCATGCGTGAACGCGGACTCGTCGAACCGCCCGTTGTCCAAGTCTTCGATGAACCTCGTCATGTGTCCGTACATGAGCAACTCCAATCGATTTGGGGCGCAGGAGGTCGATCTCTCTGTTACGACGGATCAATCCAACTGAGCCTATTGTAGACCCCTCGAACCTGCAGGATGCGCCCGCACGGCCTCCCTGCCAGCGAATGCGTTAAGCTACTAGCAGGAAGCACGGCGGATGGGAGGCGGCATGGACGCGGCGGAGCGGGAAGAGCTGGCACGGCGGAACTTCACGGCGGGATACAACTGCGCGCAGTCGGTTGTGCGGGCGTTCGACGACGTGTTCGAGGAGCACGGCGTCGACCCCGAGACGGCAGCGCTGCTGGCGTCGCCGTTCGGCGGCGGCATGGGGCGCATGCGCGAGGTGTGCGGAGCGGTCTCGGGAATGCTGCTCGTGCTGGGGCTCGCCGAGGGCTACAACGACCCCGAAGCGTTCGACGCGAAGAAGGAGCTGTACGAGAAGGCGCAGGCGCTCGCCGGCGCGTTCAAGGATGAGAACGGCTCAATCATCTGCCGCGAGCTTCTCGGCCTGGACGCCGGTCCCAGCGAGGCGACGCCGGAGAAGCGCACGGAGTCGTACTACGGCAGCCGCCCCTGCGCCGAGCTCGTCGCATCTGCGGCACGGATCCTGGGGCAGCATCTCGAGGGGTAAGCCAGAACGAACCCCATATCCCCTACCTCACAGGATGCGCAGCGCGGTGCACGTACGCGAGATACGGTTCCCCATCTCACTCATCGCACGTACCGTCGGCGGGAAGATCGAGTGCATCGAGTATTTCGGCTATCTCCTCGAGTTCGATTCCATACACATAGCCGGGGCCGAAATGACGGTCGCGGTACTTGAACTCCCATGTGGTCCCATCGCAGATCGCAAGCACGGGCTCGGCCTTCATGTACTCGTCGATATGCTCCTCGATGAAGGCGAAGTCGGATTCGTTGAGCGACCGCGTGAACTCACGGTACTCGCTTCCCGCATGGTTGACGCAGGTGACCGTACCATCCTCGAAAACGGTGAACCGGGTTTCGCCCCAATCCCCATCCATCCGAAGCCCCTGGTTCAGATGCCGTGCAGTGAGAAAAACCGTTCCATCAGCCATAACGTTGTCCTTTCACATCAAGCTGCAACCGTAGAAAAGCCCCGCAGCAACCCAGCCTAGTCCCAGTTGATGAAATGAAGGCCGTACGTGAAGCGGTTCTTCGCCCCGCACTTCGGGCAGACGAGCGGATCGGCGGGATCGGTGCCCTCATCCATCCTGAGCGGGCGCATCTTCTTCCCGCAGCAGGGGCACTGCGCCTCGTACTCATGCGCGAGATGGTACTCGAGCCCGAGCAGGGTGTTCGGACGATGGCCCCACGTCCAATCCGGGTCGGCCGCACGCTCCCTGAGCTCCTCCAGCGCCTCCGCCGGATCGTCCGGCTCGAAGATGGAGGGATCCTCCAGGACATCCCAGTACCCGCAACCCTCGCAGACGAAGACCGTCTGCTCCGCGCTCACCCCTGCGAGCGGTGACGACGCGAAGAGCTCCCGCCATCCATCGCCGTACGCGCCCTGCTCGATGGCTGCGTACAACTCCTGCGTGCACTTCCGATAGGAGAACCCGAACCCGAGCAACAGGTCCTCCTCGAACCCGCAGGATGCGCACCTATAGTGCTTCGAGTAACCCATGGTGCCTCCTCTCGAACGGATTCCTGCACCATCAGCATCGCACGGGTGGTGGACAAAAACTGGATGCGGAAAGTGCACTTCAGCGCGGTTTTCTTGCCTTCCCCGCATTCCATCTTGATCGACGGCATAGCGAGAGAGATCATATGGCCATCAAAAAGCCCTGGTTGGAGGTCGTATGCCCGCACAATACGAAACAATTACTCTTGGTATTAGCGATCTCAGCCGAATTGCCTTGCCTAAGTTCCAACGTGGTTTTGTCTGATCTGATCAAAAGAAGAACGAGTTTATTGACACGCTCCACAAGGGTTTCCCTTTTGGAACTCTCCTTGTGTATCCCGAATCAAATGATCCGAATTCTAAACTCCTGCTTCTTGATGGCCAGCAGCGTCTGTCAACCATCAAACAGTATTCCGAAAACTCCCTCAGGTTCTGGAAGCCAAACAACCATGATGTGTACATGAATTACTTTAATGCAATTCGTGCGATGGTAATGCAGCTAGGCAGCGGAACAGATGCTCCTTTTTCTGAGAGCATTCTCGATGACCTTATCACTGGAAAAAAGGATGAGGCTGAATGGGCAGATGATGTTGCCCCTTACGATAAGGATGCTAGAGGAGAGTTGCGCAGCATAATTAAGGAGATTCGCGATCACGTAAAACACTACGTCAACCTAGAAGACCTCGGAATCCTCGCCATCAAGTTCACGGGCAGCAAAGAACATATTGCCGATGTGTTCGCAAACCTCAACAAGGGCGGGATGCCCCTTTCCAAGTACGAGATTTTCAGTGCTGCATGGGTCAATGAGGCAATTGCTCTTTTGGCTCAAGGCGAGTCCGAGTTCCAGGATGAGATTTTGGATAACGTCAAGTCTTACTACAGCAGGATGTCCCAAAATGCCGAATTTGAACTAAACAATTTTTCTGAGGATGAGCTCAGCCAGAGCAGGTCAATAACTCTTTCAGAGTTTGGGATTGCCCTCGGGGCATTTGTCCAAAAGCGCTTGAGCTCATTGGTCTCTGATTCTCCTGCATCGATAAACGAGATCGGCTTTGGCCTTCTGGGCATTGCAATGGATTTGGACAACCGTAGCCTTAGCACCCTCAACGAGCAGCTTCCTCTGATAAGGAAATCAATCCAGACAATACTCGATAAGACGGATGCCATCTGCACAAACTTGCAGGACATCTTTGCAAAGCTTCTTAAGCGAATTTGTGCGACCAAGAACAACGAGTATGCAGGCGGCCTTACCAGCACTTTTAAGACTCTGTCATACTTCGCTGCATTATGGGACCTTGATCCTTCGTCGACCGACTACAAAACATCACTCAAGAACATCCGCTCATATTACGTTTACGACTACTGGACAAATAGCTGGACTTCTCATGGAGATCAGCGCCTCTTCGACTACTATCCCGCCATCAAGAAGCGTACATACCTCAAGCCACTAACTGATGAGGCTTTCAAAGATGCCTACGATCGGTGGAGTACCGATATCACACCGAGCATCAATTTTGCAAAAGAAGTTCAGTCGTTAGTGACTATCCACGCAAACCTGACCTATCTGGCGGGAACTATTCCATATGGAGAGTCGTTCGAACTTGAACACATCATTGCAAAAAAGCGCTTGAATGCCTCAGAGGATCAATCGAACAGGCAGGTGTTTGGAGGGTCTATAGGCAATTGCATGTATTTGCCCAAACTCGTTAACAATAAGAAGAAGGATAAGACGCTTTACGAAGTCGGTGAAAATGCTCGTTTCAGTCAGCTGATCCAGGATTCGCACTATTTCACAAACAGTGAATTTGAAGCCATATTTAGTTCTCTTGAGAGCAAGGATTTTGAAACTGTCAATAGTTTCATTGTCCGACGTGGTAAGAGTGTTGCAGACGACCTTGTTGATCACTTACTAAAGAACTAGAGCGATCTCCAGATCGGGTACGCTATTCCACGCTCTCATGAACGCATTTGCCTTCGTTCAGCAGCTTAAGCAGAAACGATGAGTCCTCTTTGACAGTTGTGACAGCATGCTGTTATGCGGAGTATCGACTTATATCTGTTACTACGTCAGAGACACCGGGGCCACCAAAGTATTCGTACAGGTCATCGGGAACAGTATGCTCGAGCTCGAATTTGATGTTCACGATATCGAGCATCCTCCCATCGTCGCTTGACTGCTTGGTTTGCCGCCAGCTAATTGGTGTTACTCGTCCGAAGTAGTAGAAATCGCTTCCTTCACCGTCGCTCTTCTTGATGAACAAACGAAGATCGATACCGTTCTGTTCCTGCTCGATGATGTCTTTAACTTCCCTTGAATTCAGGGTCATTCGAGAACGCGTCATCCAGCTAAACACACGTGGTGATTCGAAGCAGTCCGCATATTGCGTGGACATTGCGATGTCATCAGATTTGTTGTAGGTCACGAAGATCGGACAGGTATTCGTGCTTCTTGAAGTTCGGTAGCCATACACAGTTGCGCTATTGTCATGCTCCCAATTGAGCAATCTCACAACATCCTTGCGAGAATACTTCTCATACAATGTGAACCCATGATCAGAGACAGCATACTTCTCTCGATAACGTTCAAGCCCACAATCAACTACATCGCAAAGAGCCTCTTTAAAGCGCTCGTGCTGCAGCATCTCAACGATGTCATCATCGAGTTGGAAGACTCCGTTCTTGTAGTTGACCAAACCAATGACAGCAAACTTTGCCCTGTCGGAAGGTTGGTTGATGAATGACTTATCAAGAACGAGGCTCGTAGAAAGAACCGCACGCTCATCAAGTTGTGAAATGCCGTACTCCCTCAACATGTCTTCTAGGTCCAGGCGAGAAACCGGTTCCCCTTTGATCAGGTGCTCGAGAACGAGCAGCTCATGAGGGCGGATACCGTTTCCCATATAACGAGATACGTATTCAAGTACAAGCTGCTCTTTCTCTTTGAGAACGCCTCTGAACTCGGGCTCTGCCTTATCGAGGAAACGATAGAACGATTTGGATTGATCCACGAACAGCATAGGATCAACCTCTCCAAACCGCTGGAAGTCGAGCATGTATGGGATGCGTCCAAGCTTGTGCTTGAGCTCCACATACTTCTGCTTGAAGAAGGTATAGCCAGTCTTCGATCTATCAATAGATTCGAAGATACGAGACCGAGCAATCTCGTCGAAATGGATACTGGAGCTTCCCGGGATAATGCGGTCGCCCTCCATGACATACTTGCGAATGGAATCTCTGTTGTATGTACGATCGCCTGACAACGCAATGGGAATCAGATAGTTGTTGGTGTAGTTACCTATGAAATCAAGTACGACGACAAACTCTTTGCCATCGGCTTTGCGGAGTCCTCGGCCAAGCTGTTGCACAAATACCACAGGCGATTCGGTCGGTCTCAGCATAATGACTTGATTGATCTCTGGAATATCGACGCCCTCATTGAAGATATCGACCGTGAAAATATAGTCGAGCTTTTCTCCGTCAGAAATAGCATCGCTGGTCAGACGTTCAATTGCATCTTCTCTTGCAGCTTGTGAATCTGCGCCAGACAACAACAGCGTCCTATATCCACGCTTGTTGAACATCTCGGAGAGCTTCTTCCCCTCCTCAACTGTCCGGCAAAACACGAGGCCCTTCACTCGATCGCCGCTGAATGAGTAGTACTTGGCCTGCTCGATGATGTAATCCACACGTTTGTCAGAAACGAGATGATTGAAATCAGTGAAATCATCGATAGTCTGACCATCGACTTCCAGATCGGTAATCCCAAAATAATGGAAAGGACAAAGCAGGTCGTTTCGAAGAGCTTCCTGAAGCCTGATTTCGTACGCGATTTCATTGTTGAAAAGCCCGTAGATGTCAAACCCATCCATGCGATCTGGGCTCGCTGTCATACCGAGATAGAGCTTCGGTGCAAAGTGCTCCATGATTTTCTTGTAACTCATAGAACCGGCACGATGAACCTCATCGATAATGATGGCATCAAAATCATCTGACTTGAATTTAGAGAGATAGTCGTTTCGAGCCATGGTTTGCATGGTTGCAAAAAGGTAGTCGCTTTCGTACTCATGCGAATTGCCAGATAGAAGGCCATATGTCTTTGATGCTCCTAGCACCCGCCGATAGCTCTTGATGGACTGCTTAAGAACCTGTTCGCGATGCGCGAGGAACAGCACCCTTTTGTATTTTTGACGACGCTCAAGATGACGCATGGCAAAGGCAGATGCATAGGTTTTACCCGTACCAGTCGCAGAGATGAGAAGAGCTCGATCTGCACCCTTCTCAATCAGTTCGTCAAGCGACGCTATGAATCCGACTTGCATTGCATTCGGCTCGAGTTTGATTTGATCGATGCTGATAATCTGTTGTTGACCAACCGCACGCTTCTTCTCTTCATGGATCTCGCGGTACAGATCGATTATCTCGGCAAGAGGTGTTGCGTCACTCCAGAGCTGTTCAAACTCATTCTGGACCTCGTGAATGAGCGCTCCGTGTTCATGCGAGCTAAATTCGAGGTTCCATTCTTGGTTGACCGTAAGCGCTGTCTGTGTGAGATTCGAGCTTCCGATCAGGGCTTTCCTGAGTCCATTTGGATAGCAGAAAAGGTATCCCTTGGTGTGAAATCCGAAGTGGTTGGAAGAATTGATAGTCCGATACATACGGACCTCAACGTTATTCAACCCATCGAGTTTCATGAGAGCATCGGGTTCGCTAAAGGCGAGGTAGTCAGTCGTCAAAATGCGTCCGGGAACGCCGTGCAACTCAAGCTCCCGAAAAGTCTGCAGTAGTTGCTCAATACCACCTTGCGTGATAAAAGCTACCGAGAAGTCGAACGCAGAACATTTTGCAAGCTCACTGTTGAGTGACGAGATAACCTTGCGACCTCGAGAAACATCGTTAAAAACAAGTTTAGGGCGGAACTCAGTTCGCGATTTGTGTTCTGAATTCACGAGAGCAGTCGCAGCAGCAGATATCAGTTCATATGAGAATTGATAATTGTTGCTGTTGCCGACTTGTTTATTCATAGCGGATTAGAACACATTCTTCTCTTTGATCGCCTTAACAACTTTCAAATCTGCCGGCAGCCAATCGACGTCGTCAATCGTTCCTTCATCAACCCAACGCGCAGAGCTGTGCTCATGCAGCTCGAGCGCCCCTTCGGCGACATGTGCGAGGAAGCACGCCATGTGCAGGTGGAACTTCTCGTAATCATGATCGATAGTCACCAGATGCCCGTCCACCGCGATGATGGCCCCGAGCTCCTCGTGGATCTCGCGCACGATTGCTTCCTCGGGAGTCTCGTGAGGCTCGATCTTTCCTCCAGGAAACTCCCAACCGCCGGCAAAATCACCATAGCCGCGCTGCGTGGCGAGGATCTTGCCGTCGTGACGGATTATTGCGGCAACAACATTGATAGACTTCATTGGCGTTTTGCCTCCTCCCGTTCCAAGACATTGTAGCCGACCGAGTGGACGAAAGCGGTTGGCACGGCAATCGGGGAAAACCGGGCAACAGCGCGGTCGCTTTTCGTCAGATCAGCACGCCGTTGCAGTGGTCGATCTCATGCTGGACCGCCTGCGCCACGAACCCCTTGAACGAGCGCTCGCAGCTGCGCATGAGCGTGTCCTCGTACGACACCAGGATGCGCTGGAAGCGGGTCGTCTCGCGCACGCCCGGCAGCGACAGGCAGCCCTCGCTCGTGGTGTAGGGGCCGGTCGCGTGCACGATCTCGGGGTTGAGCATCACGAGGATCGAGCCGTCGTCGTCGACCACGGCGATGATGCGCTTGAGCTGCCCGATCATATTGGCCGCCATGCCCGCGCACGTGGCGCGGTGCGCCTCGAGCGTGTCCGCCAGGTCGCGCGCGATCTCGAGGTCGTCGACGTTTGCGGCGGAGCTCGGACGCTTGAGGAAGAATGTCTGGGTCATGATGGGCTTGATCATGCTTGCCTCCCCTGCTCGAGCAGCCACATGTCCGTGCCACCCTTCCACGCCTCGGCGCGCACGATGGCGAAGCCGTCTGCCATGATGATGGACGCGTCGAGGCACGCGACGCACGCTTCGACCGCCTCTGCGAGCGGGAGCTCCAGGCCGTCGATCCCGCCGTCGGGCGAGAAGATCCGGCACGTCTCTGCTGCGCGCGCGGCGACGAAGGCGCTGAATGCGGCATCATGCTCGAGGCCGGGGCCCGCGAGCATGATGCGCGCGGGGTCGAGCAGGTCCGCTGCGCCGTGGCAGAACCGATCGAGCCCGCGGGAGCGCTTCCTGGGGTTCGACAGCTCGTGCAGCAGCCGCTCGCGGCGGTCCTTGCGCACGTACGTCTCGGCGAACGCCTGCTCGGTCAGGGAGGTCATGCGTTCTCTTTCGGCCTGCCGTGGCACTGCTTGAACTTCTTGCCGCTGCCGCACGGGCACAGGTCGTTGCGATTGACACCGCGATACGGATTGCTCGATGTTGAGCTGCGCTTCTCCCCCGACTTGCGGACCCCGATGATCGTCGAGAGGTAGTTCTTGACCAGATTCTTCTGGAATTCCGAGTACTCCTTACCGAGCCGCTCTTTGAACTGCTCGACCGTGCGCCTCCAGGCGGCATCGTCGCTCAGCTTCGGCCACGTGACCGCAGCCATCATATCCTGTGCCTTTTTCCGGTACTGCAGCCAGTCGGCATCGATGCAGCGAAGCATCGCCCTTCCCAGAAACTCATCTGCGTAGCTTTCGGTAAGCCCTAGGCTCTGGATCTTGCTCTCGAGCGCATCCTCCATCCATGCACTCACCATCTCGAGCATGGCCTCAGGCGTCTGGGCGCTCCTGGTCGGCGGGAGCGGGACGTCGCTTTCCAGCATAGTCAGCTCCGTGTTGAGCTTGGCGAGGTTCCAGCTGGAACGGGGCGCATCTGCAGGGCACGTCTCATCGACGAGGCTCTCCGCATACCTGCCGGCCATGCCGAGGGCAGACTTGCGCACGTCAACCGAGTCGACGATCTTGTTCCGCTGCTCGAACATATTCAACTGCTGCCAGTTGATGGGGCTCTCAAGCTGGATCCAGCGCTTGAGCAAGAGACGTTCGAAGTTGTCGGTCCTGCTTTGAACATCGCCGAGCGTTCTGGTTAGGGAATTCCCCTCAATAGGCTGGTCGTCCGACATCCCGAATACCTTGACGATCTTCTTGACTCTCTCAACATCGCCAGTAGCCCGCATGAAGGGGTCGTCGAGCGACAGCATGTAGGTGAACTCGATTCCGTCCCCTCCATTTAGGATGGCGTACGATGCGATGTAGTTCTCGAAGCGATGGTCGAGGCGGACATCGTTGTGGCGCACGGTGCTGATAGCGCAGAGCTGCGACGGCTTAGACCACTTCCTCCGGTACAGGGGGACATCGTCAACGATCACGGTCAGCCTGTCCCAACTGCCGGAAAGCCGTTCGACATCTTTGACAGGATTCTTGCCGTCGATAAAGACCGGGTTCAAATCGCGTCCGACTCCCCAGTACTCCAACGCCATGAAAAGCTGGTACTTCGCATTCTCATAGGATGATCGCGGAACCTCGATGACGACGGGGCAGCCCGCATCTCGCGCCTTTCTCGCGATCGCCTTCCATCTGCCTTCGTCGGTAAGAAAGACCTCGTCCTCCGCACGCTTGATGGGATCATGGTCATGCCCGACGACGTAGAGCTGAAGCCGGTAGATGCCGCGAAGCTCCTCGGATGCCTCGGCCGCTGTCTCGGAGATACCCGCGAGGAGGTCGTACATGCGGAAGTAATCGCACACCGCGCATGACGAGATGCCGTCAGAGCTGCCCTCCGCAGCGATCACGCAGGGAGTCCTCCCGCAATCGACGAGCGTGTAATCCACATCATCGACGATTGCGATGCCCTGTCCGCGCTGAACGCGATTGTTTGGCTTGGTAACCAAGTTGTCGCGCAGATAATCGAAGATGAACGCCGTGTGATTGCCGTAGGTCACATCGGCTCGATACGCTTCACGCCTACTCTCGCTTTGGTCATTCTTGGTAATGACCTTGGAACTGATGCCCAGAATACTGAACATCCTGCTCATATGGCCTTGATCATCGAGCGCTTTGAGCTCGGACCCGCACGCCACGTGGACGCCCTTGCCTTCGAGTGCGTAGACGTAGGCCGCCATGGCGATGGGAGTCGAGCGGTCGTCTCCCACAAAGGTGTTCACCGCCATGCCCTTGTAGAGGCCGACGGCTGCTTTGACCGCGTCGATTCCGGACTTGTGATGCGATGCGTGGTAATTGGCGCCGCAAGCCGTCGCGATTGCCTCGGGCATCAGGTCATCGAGCGATTCGCCCTTCGCAAGGCGCTCCTTGAATCTGCTGGTCTGAAGGGCGAGCTGCTCCTCGCTCATGCGGGTATAGGAGTTCTCGAGATCGACGATCTGCTGGGCGATCGCGTCGAGTTCCTTCGTCTGGTCGACCACCTTCTGCTGCGGCTGCACGGTGGAAACGTGCGCGACGGGAGGCTTGGCCTTGGCGGGTTTGGCGCTTTTCTTCTTTGCTTCGCCGATACCGAAGACGCGCTTCAAGAGGCTGTGGTCCTGCGTGCTCGCAGGCTTCTTCGCACGGGCGAAGTCCTTCTCGACGCCCTCGAGCGCCTTGCAGCGGGCGATGAGCTGATCGAACGAATCGCGCGAGCGTCCTTTCACCTCGATGAACTGGAAGCTGCTGAGCCTGAACATGTAGACGCGATTGATCTCGCTGTTGTCGATGTGGACGGGGAGTATGGGTTTATCCGCGGTGTAGGCATGCTCGAGCTCGTCGCGCACGTTGCGCGATTCCTGCGACTCGCGGGACAGCAGCAGGACGAAGACGCTGCAGGCATCGATGGCATCGAGGATTGCCTCGGCGAAATCATCGCCGACGACGATGGAGTGCCGAGCCATCCAGACATCCATGCCCTCGTCGATGAGTGCCGTGCGCAGCATCTCGGCAATTTCCGTATTCTTGCTGCTGTAGCTGATGAAGATCATCGTGCGCTCCCCGGATTAGACGTGGTTCTCGAGGATGTGCGTCGGATCGTAGCGGTACGGCTGGGCGAGCTCCGTGAAGTGCATCATCGACGCGTCGGGATCATCGAGCAGCTGCTGCGTGAGCACGCCCGTGCGATAGAAGATTCCGTCCCTGTAGCGCGGCACGATCACCTTGACGTCGTAGACCTCGGTCTGGACGGGATTCTCCTGGCCCGTGACCGTGAAGACGTTGCGCACCTGGAGGTGGCACGAGCGCGTGGGTGCCACGACCGTCTCGACGCGGAATGTGCCGTTTACCAGCGGATTCGCCTCCGCACCCGTGAAGATGATGCTCGAGGGGTTCTGGTCGACGTCGAGCAGCGCGAACAGCGTGATCGTGTAGTCGCTGCCGTCGCCGATGCCCGGCCAGAAGATGTAGAAGCCGTCGTGCGCGGAGTAGACGATCGTCCAGCCGTAGCTCCAAGAGCCGTCCTCGAGGTGCTCCCTGATGACGACCTCGGCATCGCCGAAGACGCTCTCGCCCGCGTTAGCGGCGAACTTCTCGGGATCGAAGGTGAGGTGCGCCACGCGGTTCACGCAGCCGGCAGGGAGCACGATTGACGGTGCGATATCGACCTCGGAGCAGATGCTGTCGAAGGGGATCTCCTCCCCCGTCTTGGAGTTGAACGCCGCGAGCTCGAGGGGCTCGTCCGCGTCGCCCCAGCCGTCGTTCATCGCGAAGACGTAGAAGTCGTTGCCCACCATGCCGACGTCCGTCAGGACGACGGGCTCCTCGACCGGCTCGAGCGAGAGGATGTCCATGCGCGTGGACTCGACGAACGCGCTCTCGTCGCCGGTGTTCTCGATGAAGCTCGTGATCGAGAATGCCTCGCTCACCGTGTACTCGCTCTGCTCCTCGGGCAGGTGGTCGACGGTCTGGTAGTTGCCCGCCATGTGGTAGCCCGTGAGCGTCGACGCGTAGACGTCGAGCGCGGCGGGCGTGGGTTCGGCCTGCATGCTCTGGAGGGTCGTCGCCGCCTCGTTGCGTCCCAGCGTGAGGCCGAGCCCCAGGATCGCAGCCGCCGCCACGGCGAGCGCGGACGCGACGATGATCCGGCGCGCCTTCTTCGCCTTGCCGCTCGCGATGTACCACGCGCGCTTGAGCTGCGCCTCTGAGCCGAAGGTGTACGTCTCGACGCCGAACAGCTCGTCGGGCAGGTCGCTGCGGATCTTCGAGAGGGCTTCCTTGGGGTCGATGTCGTCGCGCACGAGCTGCTTGTCGAGCATGAACTGGAGGCCGTCGGGCAGCTCGCAGCCGTCGAGCGAGATGGGCAGCACGGCGATGCCGTGGCGGTCGGCGTGGCTGAGCTCGCGGCGCGCGACCTTGCTCTTGACCGAGTCCTTCGACGCGAAGAAGAACACGAACGAGGAGCCACTCACCTTGGCGGCGAGTTCGTCGTTCCACTCTTGGGAAAGCGTGAGGCCCTCGTCGAACCACATGCGGCAGCCGATCGATTCGAGCAGGTCGAGCCACGCTTCCACGCGCACGCGGTCCACGTGCGAGTATGAGACGAACGCGTAGGGTGCAGGTCCGTTGTAGGGCGTGGCCATGGGCTTCTCCTGGGCGTTCCGAGATGCTGATAACAGTTCGATTATAGCGTTGGGGCCCTTATCCACGCGGATTCTGCCCGCTCAGCGCGCTGTTTTGGCAACGGTCATGGCGCTCGTTGCACCGAAATGTCCCTGATGATGCAAGAATCACGCCGTCAAAAGTTGTCCGCTGATTTCTATGCATGAATCTGGATATTCAAATATCAATATTCATTCTCTATCCGTGCTAGTCGCATGAGGCCCGAGTTCCTGCATCACCACAGACATTTTGCGACGCGGCGGGTGGCCAAGGGGTATCCTTGAGGGCGGAAGAGCCGCTTTAGAAGGGTGCCCATGGTCAGCGAGGCCGTCCACAAGAGCATGCAGGGCAACAAGCGCGCGAACACCAAGCCCGAGCTGGTGCTGCGCACGCTGCTGCGGTCGCACGGCCTCACCGGCTACCGCCTGCAGTGGAAGGTGCCCGGGCATCCCGATGTGTGCTGGCCGGGCAAGAAGGTCGCGGTGTTCGTGAACGGCTGCTTCTGGCACCGCTGCCCGCACTGCAAGCTCACGGTCCCCAAGACCAACGTCGAATACTGGACCGCCAAGTTCGAGCGCAACCAGGAGCGTGACCGCGAGGTACGCGAGAAGCTCGAATCCGACGGCTGGACCGTCCACACCATCTGGGAGTGCGAGCTCAAGAAGAAGAACGTCGATGCGACCGTCGAGGCGCTGTTCCCGCAGCTCGCCGACGAACTCGGCAAGCAGCTTCGCCAGCCCGAGCAGCCCGCTACAGGAGAACCCGCTCGATGAAGTCCGCGAGGCCGTCCTCGTCGTTCGTGCGCTCGGTCACCACGCGCGCGACGGCCTTCGCCTCGTCCATGCCGTTCGCCATCGCCACGCCGAGCCCCACGTTCGCGATCATCGACACGTCGTTGCCGTTGTCGCCCACCGCGCATACGTCCTCCGGCGCGATGCCGAGCCGGCGGCACAGCTGCTCGAGCGCACGGCCCTTCGAGACGCCGCGGTCGCAGATCTCGATGCTCTCGCGCTCGGCGCGGAACGCGCGCAGGCTGGGATAGCGCTCCGCGATATGCGCCATGCCGGCTGCGAGGTCGCGCTCCCACCAGCGGTACACGACGCCGATCTTCGCAACGTCGACCTTCATCTCCCGGAGCTTGCCCGCGAGGTCCGGCTCGAGGTTGTCGCGCCACACGCGCTTGCCCTCGAGCGGTGCGAACAGCTCGAAGTCGTAGAGGCTGCCGTAATAGCTGCTGTTCTCGTCGCCGAGCTGCAGGTAGAACTTGACCTCGCGGCTGTCGAGGTCGTCCACGAGGTCTGCCGCGAGCGCCCACGGAATCATGGCACGCATGAGCTCGGTCGACGTCGCGTATTCATAGAGGATGGCGCCGTTCGCGGAGATGGCGTAGTCGATGTCGTGGATGCCGAGCGTCTCGTCGCGCAGGAGCGCGAAGCCACGGCCCGTCGCCGGCACGAGCATGATGCCCTTGTCGGCCGCCGCCTGCAGCGCCGCCCGCGTGCGGTCGGTCACCTTGCCCGCGTCGTTGAGCGCGGTGCCGTCCATGTCGAACGCGAGCAGCTTGATGTTCGAGGCGTCCATCATGCGAGCTCCAGCACGCGGGCGTAGACGTCGCCCTTCGGCATGCCGTAGACGCGCGCCAGGCGCTTGGCCAGCGCGCTCTTGGACTCGCCCGCTGCGAGCCCCGCGGCGATGGCGTCGTCGAGCGGCAGCTCGGGGCCGGAAGCGACGTCGGACCCGCCGCCCTCCTCCACCACGATGACGCACTCGCCGCGCACCTCTCCGCGCTCGGCGAGCTCGGCCGCGACGTCGGCGGCGGTTCCGCGCACGACCTCCTCATGCAGCTTGGTCAGCTCGCGGACAAGCGCGACGCGCCGTCCGGGCATGACCTCGGCGATGCGCGCGATGGTCTCGGCTGCGCGATGCGGCGACTCGTAGATCACGAGCGTGCCGGGAATGCGCGCGAGCTCGGCGAGACGCGCCTTCTGCGCTCCCGCCTTGCGCGGCAGGAACCCCTCGAAGAAGAAATGCGCAGCTGAGAGGCCCGAACGGGCAAGCGCGGACGAGACGGCGCTCGGTCCCGGAACCACCTCGACGTCGAGCCCCGCGTCGAGCGCGGCGTCGACGAGCTGCTGGCCGGGGTCGGAGATGCAGGGCATGCCCGCGTCGGAGACGAACGCGACGCGCTCCCCCGCCTCGAGCCGCGCGAGCAGCTCGGGGATGCGGGCCTCGATCACGTTCTCATCGCAGCGCAGCGTGGCGGCGCGGATGCCGAAGTGCGCGAGCAGCTTGGCGGTGACGCGCGTGTCCTCGCAGCACACGACATCGGCGCGCGAGAGGGTCTCGACGAGCCGCGGTGAGGCATCCGAGAGGTTGCCTATGGGCGTGCCGCAAACGGAAAGCATGTCACTCCTCCTCTCCTGCACCGCGCTTTGGGGACGGTTCCTTTTTTCGCGGTTTTCCGCGTTTTTGGAACCGTCCCGAAAGCGCGGAAAACCGCGAAAAAGGAACCGTCCCCAAAACGCGGTTGGCGATCAGGACACGTAGTAGGTCGCGCAGTTGTTGGGCGTCTCGTACATGTCGATCTGGCACACGGGCAGGCCCGCGGCGATGAGGCGCTCCGCGAAGCAGCGCGCGAGGTTCTCGGCGGTGGTGCGGAACGGCAGGATCTTCAGCGTGAAGCCCTCGGCCTCGAGCGCCGCGATGGTGGCGGGCTTGAGCGACCCCTCCTCCACGAGGAAGGTGTGGTCGAACTCGTCGCACAGCTCGCGGACCTGGCGCTTGAAGACGCCGAAGTCGAGCACCATGTCGCGCATGGTGCCCTCCTCCTGCAGGCCCTCCTGCGCGAGGTAGACCGTCACGCGCCAGCGGTGGCCGTGCAGGTTCTCGCACTTGCCGTAGTAGTCGGTGAGGAAGTGCGCGGAGTCGAACGCGCCCTCGGTCTTGAGCCCGAACATCGCAACCCCCTACTCGCCGGCCTGCTCGCCGGACTGGCCCTTGCCACCGCGGCCGCGGCTTCCGCGGCGGCGGCGCTTCTTCTTGGCAGCCTCGCCGCCGGCCTCGGCGTTGCCCGCAGTGGGTGCTGCGGGAGCTGCAGCGGCGGAGCGGCGGGCGGCTCCGCCCTTGTCGCCGGGCTTGCGGGAGCGGCGCACGGGCGTCGGCGCCTCCGCGGCCTTCTCGGCGGCGGGAGCGGCGGCCTCAGGCGCACCCTCGGCGCTCTTGTGGCGCCTGCGGCGGCGCGTCGCCGTGGCCTCGGCCTCGACGGGCGCAGCCTCGACGATATCGGGCTCGACGGCAGCGGTGCCCGCCTTCTTGCGGCGGCGGCGCGGCTTGGGCTCGGCGGCATCCTTGTCGGTCTTCTCGCCCTTGGCGACGGGCTTCGCTGCCTTCGCGTGCTTGGGCGCGGGCGCAGCGGCCTCCTCGACCTCCGCGGCCTCGGCCTTCGCGGCGCGCGAACGGCGGCGCGGCTTGGCCTCGACGAAGATGTCGGAGCTGTCGAAGACCTCGTCCTCGGGCACGATACCGTTCTTGCGGTCGAGCTCGGCGAGCGCCATCTGCACGTCGGGGCTCTGGAGCTTCTCGAGCGCCGCGCGCGTGACGGTGTCCGGCCTGCAGGCGCAGCCCAGGTCCTCGCTCTTCTTGACCGCGGCTTCGCTCGCGACCATGTCGGCGAGCGCGACGCGCACGACCTTGCCGTTCTCGAGGCGCAGCGCGATCTGCTCCTTGGGCGTGTCGTACTCGATGATCTTGCCCATGCCGAGCGGCGTCTCGATGACGGCGTTGTGCTTCGGCGCGCGGCTCTTGAAGTCGCGGTACGCCTCGAACTCGTAGCGCAGGCAGCACATGAGGCGGCCGCACGCGCCGGAGATCTTGGTGGAGTTGAGCGGCAGGTCCTGCTCCTTGGCCATGCGGATCGAGACCGGCTCGAAGGCCAGGCCGAAGCGGGCGCAGCACAGCTCCTGGCCGCAGTGGCCGTAGCCGCCGATGAACGCGGATTCCTCGCGCACGCCGATCTGGCGCATGTCGATGCGCGCGTGCAGCTCGCGGGACAGGTCGCGCACGAGCTGGCGGAAGTCGACGCGGTCCTCTGCGGCGAAGTAGCACACGGCCTTGTCGCCGCCGAAGAGGTACTCGACGCCGACGGGCTTCATGTCGAGCCCGCCCGCCTCGATGCAGCGGCGGAACGTGGGCATGGCCTCCTCGCCCTGGGCGGCGAGCTCCTCGGCGCGGGCGAGGTCGGCATCGTCGGCCACGCGGACGACCGGCTTGAGCGTGGCGCCATCGGTCATGGCGGCGAACTCCTCGTTGCTGACCTCGCGCGGCTCGCCGGTGGCGAGGCCGATCTCGGTTCCCCGCTCGGTGGAGCAGATGACGTGGTCGCCTTCGACCGCGCCCGTCTCAACCGGGTCGAACCACAGGTCGCGCGAGGCGTAGGCGAAGCGGACCGGGATGATGGTGGGCATTACAGAGCCTCCTTTATGGCGAGCAGCCAGTCCTCCAGGACCAGCTGCGGCGAAACATGCGCATCGAGCTTGGCCGCCGCCTCGCGGCACAGCGCCAATGCGCCCACGACGCGCTCCGTCTCGGTCCGCGCGGCCATGCGCGCGATCTTGTCGGACGCGTCCTCGTTGACGATATCCTCCTCGATTCCGCTGCAGCGGATCAGCACGTCGCGCAGGACGGCCTCCCCCGCGGAGAGGAGCTCGAGCATGCCGGCGCGCTCGCGGGCCGTGAGGGCGCGCTTGTTGGCGTCCTCCATGCTGCGCATCGCGCTGGCGGAGAGGAACTCCCCGGCCTGCTCGGTCGCGGCCTTCTGGGCCTCGCGCACATCCTCGAGCGGGATGCGCGCGGCCTCGGCAAGATCCTTGGCGGCGAGCAGCACGTCCCAGGAGTCGTCGTCGGCGAGACCCGCCAGCGTGCGGACCACCTTGCGGCGCGCCTCGCGGCGGGACGGTGCGTTGAGGAACTCCGCAGCCTCGCGCGGGGTGCGCGCGATGGCGAGCGCGAGCCTTGCCTCCCACGCCTGGGCGCCCGTCGCGCGCATGACCGACGCCATGGCCGCATCGGGTGCGACCACGCGGAACGGCACGACCTGGCAGCGCGAGGCGATAGTGGGCAGGACCGACTCGGCGGAGGTGGCGATGAGGATGAACACCACGCCTGCAGGCGGCTCCTCGATGGTCTTGAGCAGCGCGTTCGCGGACGCATCGCGCAGGGTGTCGGCGCGGTCGAGCACGTAGACCTTCCACGCGGAGCGGATCGGCGCGCGCATGCAGTCGTCGATCAGCTCGCGCACCTGCTCCACGCGGTACCCGGACACGCCCGTGGGCTCGAGGAAGCGCACGTCGGCGTGGGTGCGCCGCGCGACGCGGCGGCACTCGTCGCAGGTGCCGTCGCCGCCGTTGGGGCAGACGAGGCACTGCGCCAGCGCCTTGGCAGCCTCCTGCATGCCGCTCCCGGGCGCGCCCGTGAAGAGGTATGCGTGGGCCACGCCCTGTTCGAGCGCCGAGGCGAGGAAGCCTTGGACGCGCGGCTGGTCGGCGAGGACCGAGAGGGCTGTCGGGATGCGGGATGCCATCAGACGGCTTCCTCCCCCAGCTCGGGGAACAGGTCGATGAGCTCGGCGCGCATGCGGGCGTAGACCTCGAGCTTCTCGCCATGCGCGTTCACCACGCGCACGCGCTCGGGCTCCTCGGCGGCGAGGCGCAGGAAGCCCTCGCGGACGCGCTGCTGGAACGGCTCGCCGTCGAGCTCCATGCGGTCGGTCCCGTGGCGCGTGGCGCGCTCGAAGGACTCGTCGACCTCGAGGTCGAACACGATGGTGCGGTCGGGCGCGAGCCCGCAGCTGCCCATGGCGTTGGCGTCGCGCACGAGCTGCTCGGACAGGCCGCGGCCGGCAGCCTGGTAGGCGAAGGTGGAGTCGCAGTAGCGGTCGCACACCACCACGGCGCCGCGCTCGAGCGCGGGCATGATGACCTCGCGCGTGAGCTGGGCGCGCGCGGCCTCGAAGAGCATGAGCTCGCATTCGTGGACCATGCCCTCGACCTCGGGGTCGAGCAGGATGGCGCGGATGCGCTCGGAGATCTCGGTGCTGCCGGGATCGCGCAGCGACACGACCTCGCGGCCGGCGGCCGTGAGCTCCTCGGCGAGGTAGCGGCCCTTGGTGGACTTGCCGCAGCCATCGACCCCCTCGAGGGTGATGAAGATGCCGCGTCCGTTCTGCTCTGCCATCAGCGCTCACCGGGCTTCCCGTAGTAGTCGTGCAGGGTCTTGGTCCAAGCGGCGACCGAGCGGTTGAGCTCGATCGAGAAATCGGCGTTCCATTTGCGGTCGACGAAGGCCTGCAGGTTGCGGTCGCGCCCGGGCACGCCGATCTTGGCGCCCATCATGGCCTCGAGCCGCTCGCCGGAGATGTGCAGGTAGCGGTCCTCGCCGAGCATGTCGTCGTAGGCGAAGCGCGGCGGCTTCGTGCGCCTGAGCTGCTGCTCGGTGGGGTGGCCGAAGACGACCATCACCGCGGGGAACGCATACGGCGGCAGGTCGAGGATCTCGACGAACTCCTCGTAGTTCTCGAGGATGTCGCCGATGTAGCACGAGCCGATGCCGAGCGACCACGCCGCGACGACGCTGTTCTGCGCGGCGATCACCGTGTCGACCACGGAGAGCATCACGTCGCCCAGACCGGGCTCGCGCACGTCGAGCCCCTCGGCGATATAGGCATCCTGCCAGCGGCTGAGGTCGGCCAGGAAGATGAGCACGAGCTTGGCCTTCGCGATGAAGGGCTGGTTGTCGCAGAGCACCGCGAGCCGCTCCTTGAGCGCCTGGTCGCGGATGGCGACCAGCGAGTAGAGCTGCTGGTTGCCTGCCGTGGGCGCCTCGTAGGCGGCGGAGATGATGGCGCGCTCGTCGGCGGCCGAGATGGGCTCGTCGGTGTAGGCGCGCACGGACTTGCGCGCGATCAGCTCGTCGAGGGTGCTCATGCGCGTCTCCT
>Ga0256405_10005745_pt1 | contig 20869 bp, 23 predicted proteins | sample RumenRJG_02DNA_FD_189096 | JGI IMG/M metagenome (GOLD analysis project Ga0256405, IMG submission 189096) | Bovine rumen microbial communities from Lethbridge, Alberta, Canada - RJG_02 | ecosystem: Host-associated > Mammals > Digestive system > Stomach > Rumen | place: Canada: Alberta... | reverse complement strand
AAGTCTTTGTTCGGAAAGGAGGGACATGGTGGGAGTAAGAGACACCATGTTAATGTTTTTCTTCTTCATTTTTCTCACCTCGCTTTCTCTGAGTTTTGCAACCGAACTTATGTTCTTTCCGGTTGGTGGTTTCATTATACGAAGACCGTTTTGTCAATGCAATATCCATTTTTTCAACTGTTAAAAAATGCTAACACTTCGAGAAAATGTTATTGTAAAACCCATTGTTTTCAAGGAATGTAACAATGTTATAGCCTTGCCATAGCCCTTGAGACCAGACGAATATACTGTTCCTTAACCTGGGATGGCCCGGAGATCATAACTTTCCCATCAAACCCAAAAAGCCATGCGAAAAAGGCGTTGTTGATAGGAACATCAACCTGAGCGATGCACTCATTTTTGCGAAAAAAAGTAATATCGAGATTCTGGCCGAAACGGTCGACAATAGCATCTGTGACACTGCTGTCGAATCTCAAAGTGACGGTAGTGGTGTCGCCGGTCATCATGTGATAAGAGTCACTGACATACTTTTCAATAGTAATTTCCTGAGGATCCGGGTGTGATTCCTTTTTAATCACTTCCGGTATTCCACAGATGCGATCCACTCTGAAAGCAACGACTTTTTTATGCTTTTCTGAGTGACCGATCAAATAATAGTACTCATTAGAGCAAACCAGTTGATAAGGGGAGACGGTATGGCAGAGAATACTACCTGAATGGAAAGATAAGATTTGAAGGATCCTACAAGATTAATCAAGGATATGGTCCTAACTATCCGGTGTTTGGTTCCTGTTACGATGAAGAAGGTAATGAGATCTTCTATGGGGAACTGAAGATCAGTAGAAGCGGACTTGGTTGGCCGACGATAGTAAAACCGGAATTCTTTGGTTCCGTAGTGCCCAAAGGACATCCGGATTTCTGCAAACTGAAATGGGAGAGCACGAGAAAAAAGCCTTCTGGTGAATACTATGTGGATGTCAGAGGCAAGAAGGAAAGGCACAGCTTTGTTGTCTTTCTTGAGAAGAATGGATTCAAGTGTGATGTTTCTGAGGCTATCAACAGAGAAAGCACCATAGGTTCACGGTTTCCAATAATAGTAGATCTCGGGAACAAAAAGTACAGTCATATAGGCAATACCACTTGTGCGGCGGCTGCGGTTACCTCAAAAGTTGTTATACCGGCAGAGGAGTTCTTTATTCTTTATGAGACTTTGAGTGCGGTAGTGATAGTTTAATGAACAATAATGTATGCGACCGTGGGAAATATCCTGCGGTCGTTATTTATTCAGTTTCGATTATTCTTCATCGCTGATCTGAGGAATGTAGGGTGACGGTAAAAGGGCCCAAGACAAAATATCGAGCTTTACTCCTGTGTCTTTTTCATATTGAGTGAGAGGCCATTCTCCATTTCTGAACCAACGCTTTTCTACAGTGATACTTTCACCGTCATTAACGATTTCTCTTTGTGTGACAAGATATGGTCCGTTTCTTAGAGGTATTTCCTCAAAGGAGGAGTGCCATAGAGGTGATACTGAAAACACATTAATGTGGTCTTCTTTAGCTTGCATTGCTGCTCTCCATTTCTGCTTGTTTTCCTGATGTTCTTTTTCACAGAAGCTGATAGCATCTTCGACAGTTTTTACCCCATTCGCATTCCATTTAGCAAGAGTATCTTCTATGTTTTGCAGAGTAATATATGATCTGAATTCATTCTTTTGGAAAGCATATTTTACGAGCGGTTGAGAAGCATTGTATTCAGTAATCCATTTCTCAATGCGTTCAATATCCAGAGCATTAAATCTTCTTCTTAAGATTTGCATACAAAAATCACAGATCTGTTTAGTCCTTCTGCAGAGCAAGATGAATTCGTCGAGATCTTCGGGTTTTCTATAACCATGCTTATACCAGCTGATAGCCAGCCGCTCAACAAAAGAATAATTTCTGTGAGTTGCTTTGTCATAACACATGGAAAAGAGCTGGTATACAACTTGTGGGTCAAATCCATACTCGTTAAGACATTTGTCTATCAGTTTATAGAATATAAAAGGAAGCTCTCCCTGATAAAAAGTCTGCGCTATTGAGTTAAAAACACAGGCGCGTTGTTCTTCTGTTATAAAGTTATCCATTGTTGTTTCTCCTTGTACAAAATAAAACAGCCCCAGATTGCTCTGAGGCTGTTGGTGTTTAAGTTCTTGTTTTTTAGTCTATGCTTTCCGGTAGTGCATCATCATCTCCGCCGTATCGTGTTTTGTATTTGCTTTCGATGAAGTCAAGAAGATTCTTGATAGTTTCTTTCTTGTCTGCAACTTCAGCATTAATTACACCTAATTCATTTAAAGTAGGATCTGATGTTGCAGCTTTTTCGATTATCTTGTTGCCTTCTTCTTCACCCAAAGATGATAAGATTGCATGTTCATAATTCAGGGTTGAGATTAGTTCATTCAGGTATCTTTCTGTTATTTCAAGAAATGCGTCATGAAGCTCTTCTCTGGTATATGAGTCGGGATTGTCGATTATGTTCTCTAATTGATCGCGAAAAAAGTTACCGTTAATCATGATGTTGAATCTCCTTTCTTGCTTGTGCCTTCACTATGACAGCGTGAGAAGGCGAAATCAATAGTTTTGGAACAAGTTGAGACTTTTGACCCATAATTGAGACTAGTCTTAAATTTTGTTTGCGATTATCAACTCGAAGTCCAGGGACAATGTCATCCGATAGCGCCAAATCCGAATACGTAAATACTGTCTGCCGAATAAGAGCCTTCAGCTACAGCATCACCCCTATTGCCTTCTACGGTATAGATATATCCGTCAGAGACTTTTGTGACGATCCCTACATGATTAGGCTTTCCATCCGGTTCCCAGTCAAAGAAGATAATCATTCCGGGATAGATTTTTTTGTCGTAGTTGGAGCTGTTAACATCAGCACCGTCAATCCATCTGCCTTTGTCCTTGAACCAGTCAACACCATCAGAAACAAAAGAGAAGTAGGGAATCTGTCCCGAGCCCATAAGGCCTGTCTGTTCAGCACACCAAGACACAAAAAGGGCACACCATTCACATCTTGTATCCAAACCGGCCCATCTCCAGTATTTTTCACCGCCTTCATTACCAAGCTGAGATAAAGCAAGGTTTACAAGCTCGCTTGAACCACCAACACCCTTTAGAAGTTGGCACCACAGTGAAGCATACCTTGCATCCAACAGTTCATCAAGTTGTGCCATCTGTTCAGTATTAAAGGAGAGTTTTGAAGCTTTCTCTGTGGCTGTAAGGTGATTAATACTGATGTGAAGTATGGTTTTGGAAACAGTTTCCTCTTTATACAAGAGATTACCGTCTTTATCCTTCTTTTGGTTTCCGTCACTATCGAGATCCGGAACCTGAACTGTTTCCTTCACAACTTCGGTCGTATAAGTGATGGTGTTCATCTGCCAAAAGATATCTTTGAGAATCTCTACATGTTCATCAGTCAGGTGAACAACATCGGTTGCACCATCAGTTTTGGTCGTTACATATACCGAATAGACTGATAAGACTTCAGGCCAGGGAGCCTGATAACCTTCTTTGGTAACTTCATCGTGAGAGACTGTGTTTTCTATGTTTTCAACAGCCGCATTAAACTCCGCATTGAACTCCAAAACAACTTCCTGAAGTGTTCTTGTTTCTTCTGCTGAAGTATCTCCTGCAAAGAAAATACCAAACGCAGATGCTACAATAGCAGCAATCAGGGAAGCAAGTATTAGAATCAAGAGCAGGACAACAGAAGCACCGCTTATAATTCGCAATAGGCTTTCTATTGCTTTTTTTATTTCTTTTACGATCTTCTTGACCCAATCGGCTGATTTCTTTGCCAGGCGTTCAGCCTTTTTAGCAGAAGCAATCTTCTGCGTAGCAATGACAGTCTGCTTTGCTGCTTCCGTTGCACTTTTATGAGCGACTTTTGTGGCTTCTGCAGCACTTTTTTGAGCCACTCTGATTGAGTTGTCTGCTTTCTTTATTGTTCGAGTCCCTTTGTTGATATCCTTCTGGTTTCTGATAACGAGACTTTTCTTTTTGATTTGCCTTTTAATGGAATCACCAGCTATCAAAGTTGTTTCAGTGGTATCTGATAATGTGTTACCAGTGAAGCTTTCGATTTTATCTATTGCTTCCTGATCGGCCTGCTTGTCAGAACTTTCGGAAAGCGTTTTCGTATGTCTGATGGCAGCAATGGACGCCTTCTTTGCTGCTTCCAAAGGTGTATTTACAGGCGGTCCGATAACGGAGTTTTCTGTATTGGCCTTAATTTGAGTTTTGCTTTCTATCTTGGGGATAACCTTGGTTATAGGTTTTTCTTCAGAAGGTTTCAGTTCATCGATTCGCGACACTTGTTTTATGTTTTTCGAACGATAGATTTTATTTATTTCGGGCATCTGATTATGTTCCTTTCGAATGTTTTGAAAATAAAAAAGGAGAACCCCTGTCGGTGAACTACTCCGACAGGGGCGAGAAAGAAAGGACAAAAACTATGACACACACAACATACAGAACTTGAAAGGAGGTTAGTATCTGTTGTTTATGGCTTAATTGTACCAGCCCGGAAAATGCCTTGCATTCCATTAATGGGACTGATTAGCCATTGGCAAACTGTCCTTCACCCGGTTTTGTAGTCATAAGTTGGTAGAGTTTCGTGTCCTTGTTGAACTTGTTTACGAATGGAACGAGTGCTGAACCGTATTTGATAAGTCCTGATCCGGCAGGTGCGTTCGTGATATATCGCATCTGGATCTCGGAGATATTCAGAAGCTTTGCAAGCTTGGCCCTGTCCGATGCTGCCTGATTGAGCATTATTACGAACTCAGAGTTGGAAAGCATCGTGGATGCCTGAACGGAGTCCAACAGATATTCAACGTTTTGAGTGATAGTCTCAACGGTTGTTTCCTCAGTTATTGCACTTTCTGCAACATCTGTTTCATGCTCCATGGGCGGAGCTGTTGTGTCGATCTCTTCTGTCGGATCAGAAGGGACCAGGTCTTTATCCTCAATGATTACGGTTGTCGTTTCCTCTGTGGCATACTCCGAATAATCGGGCACAACAGTTGTTTCTGCAGGAACAGCAAAGACCCTAACCATGTTATAACCATATCCTCTACCTCCAGCATAAGGATAGAAGATTTAAGAAGCTCGTTCCAATGTGCGATTAAATTCGTACAGGTGAAAAGATATATAAAGGTGAGCAAAATAATACCTCGAACAAGATTGCCCGAGGTACTTGGTAAATCGCATGTTTATATATCTTTATATAACCCCAATTCAAGGGAATTTGGTTCAGTAAAGGTTAAGTTTTGGTCAAGTTGTACCAGTTTTGAAATCCTGAAACGCAATGAAATCAAGGGTTTCAAGACCTTTACTTAATCTAAGGGACGCATCGTCGGGACGGCTCCAGTGAAATCAGCATGTTCAATCCTGTTCTATCTTAGTCTTCCGTGTCCAACACTTAACATACGAATCTTACAAAAGATTCTATCACTGTCTATCATAGTCTTTCGCGGCAGTGTGGTACAAATTGGAGTCAATTGAGTAATGGAGTCAGACTAAATAATACCTTGCTGTTATTCCCGTTCGGGAACAGCAAAACATCTCGAGTTCGCATGTAGTTCGTTAGGAAACCTTCCCTATTATATTAGCTTGATCGATTACTATTAAAATTTGGAAATCCAAAAAAATAGAATTTGACGATTTAGTAAAATCTGATTAATGAAATAGTATAAGTAATATTTCTGTAAAAATATAATTAAATTAAGTATGTTTGATAATCAAGAGCGTAAAATGGATATAGCACATTTCATATTCTTAGTTTTAATGCATATTGGGAGGTTAACATGTATCAATTAAATTATTATGGCATGCCTAGAAGTGGAACCCCCTTGGCTACATTCCAGAACGGACAAGTTTATTATGAGAATACTGGTTCTGTGATTGGTACATATGATGCCAAAGGAAATGTATATAGACGAGATGGTTGTTGTATAGGGCATATCATTGATGATCATGTATACCTAGATCGTTATTACAGATACACACAGTGGCTGAATATTCTTTCGTCACACGGTGATGATTCTAAACGATTTGTGGATGAGATAAAAACAATTCATAGAAATTGTCTTCCTTATACACAAATGTGGGTTGCAAATTTATATGGAGGTTGGGTAGAGGATCTAGTTGAAACGAATAAGACTGACTATTATGGTGATTCTGCTGATTCACTTGGTTCTGGGGCTGCTTTTCTTGTAGTTGTAGAGGATCAATTAGTTGAAGACAGGCGCTTCAAATTCTATCGAAATCTTGAAGACGAATTCTATTTTAGGCTAAAAAATAAAGAAACAACTAATAGAAGCGATATAGTTACATATGTGAAGTATTTTAAAGAGTTGTATGGTGGTTATCCTGGAACTGTGTTGATGAGTTAATTGTTTCGGAGAAAGCAAAGAAAGGAGTATGCTATGGGCATATTTAATACAAATGTAACAGATTTTTTTAAATCTAATGTTCCTGGTAGATCCTGTTTAGATTGCAAACATTGTATTATCGCTCGTTCTGACAAGAGTAAACGAATGATCTATTGTAATTGGGATAGCGAATATTATTATCCCGAAACTGGCCTTAATTGTATGGACTTCAACAAATAGATTATCTTTTAATTGAATAGTGAGGATAATATGGCAAAAGTAATTGGTATTGACCTTGGTACAACAAACTCATGTGTTGCAGTTATGGAAGGTTCTGAAACAGTAGTTATCCCTAATCTCGAGGGTAACAGAACAACACCTTCAGTTGTAGGTTTTACAAAGACAGGCGAGAGACTCATCGGACAGGTAGCTAAGAGACAGGCAGTTACAAACCCTGACCGTACCATCCAGTCCATCAAGAGAGAGATGGGTTCTGACTATAAGGTAGCTATCGACGATAAGAACTACACACCTCAGGAGATCTCCGCAATGATTCTCTCAAAGCTCAAGAGCGATGCTGAGGCTTATCTCGGAACACCCGTAACACAGGCAGTTATCACTGTTCCTGCATACTTTACTGACTCACAGCGTCAGGCAACAAAGGATGCAGGTCGTATCGCTGGTCTTGATGTATTGAACATAATTAACGAACCTACAGCTGCTTCTTTGGCTTACGGAATTAATAAGAAGGATAAACAAAAGATTCTCGTTTATGATTTTGGTGGTGGAACATTTGATGTTTCCATTCTTGATATTGCTGACGGTGTTTTCGAGGTGCTTGCCACCGCAGGTAACAACAAGTTGGGTGGCGATAACTTCGATAAAAGGATCGTTGATTACTTATTAAGCTCTTTCAAGTTATCTGACAGGATTGATTTAAGATCCAACCGTATGGCTATGCAGAGAATTAGAGAAGCAGCCGAGAAGGCTAAGATCGAACTCTCCAGCGTTACATCTTCCAATATCAATCTCCCTTACATCACAACAGATGCTACAGGTTCTAAGCACATGGACATCACTCTCACAAGAGCTAAGTTTGATGAACTTACTGCTGACCTCGTACAGAAGACAATGGATCCTGTTAAGCGCGCTATGAGCGATGCTTCAGTATCTCCTTCGGATATCGACAAGATCCTCCTCGTAGGCGGTTCCACAAGAATCCCTGCTGTTCAGGAAGCAGTTAAAAGATTCTTTGGTAAAGAACCTTTCAGGGGTGTTAACCCAGACGAGTGCGTTGCTGTAGGGGCGGCTATTCAAGGAGCATCTCTTACTGGTTATATAAAGGGAATCTTATCTTTAGATGTTACTCCTTTTTCTCTTGGCATTGAGACAAAAGGTGGAGTCTTCACAAAATTGATTGAGCGTAATACAACGATCCCTACAAAGAAGAGCCAGGTATTCTCCACAGCAGCTGACGGCCAGACACAGGTAGAGGTAAAGGTTCTACAGGGTGATAGTAGTATTGCCGCTAATAATATTAAACTAGGAACATTTATTCTTTCTGGAATTATGCCTGCTCCTCGAGGTGTGCCAAAGATAGAAGTTACATTTGATATTGACCGTAATGGCATAGTTAATGTAAGTGCTAAGGATAAGGCGACAGGTAAAGAACAAAACATCATAATACAGTCTTCTTCAAGTATGAGTGAAGAAAGAATTCAAAAAGCGATTAAAGAAGAGAAGATGCAAAGTGCTTCTGAAAGGAAAAGTAAGATGAATAGTTCGGACAGTCAGTATCATAGTAGATTAGTCAATGATAATGAAAACGGTTATGTTTATTATTTATTAAGCAAGAATCGGTGGGAGCCCAACGGTTTTTTTTCACTTAAAGATAGTATTATATTTGATAGAAATGGAAATGCATTATACAGATATGATTCTGGTTGGTTAGTTTCTTACAAAGATAGAAGTTTATGTCATTTGGACGCAGAAGGTAGAGTTATTAATATTAATAATCAAACCATCGGACTAATTGGGAATTATAAAAATTTACCGAAAGATTTTGATGAAGTAAATTACAAGGATTACAACCAAATATTTATTGAAGCTATAAAACCTGTATTTAAAGACAGTTCAGATTACTATATCAGTAATTATTGGTCAAGTACGTCAAGCGACATGACAAGAGCGGAAAACTTAGTGAAGAGAGCTATAAATGAGAATCCCAATAGTCCTGAATATATTGTTCTTTATGCTACTCACTTGTTTTTAATCGAAGATAACTATGCCGGACAATTTGGCCGCATGCGTGACACAGATGATCATACGCTCAAGTTGTTATATGATGTTTTCAACTTTTGTAATCAGCATTTATCTATCGCTAAGTATAGTAGTGTTATGACAAAGATTAGGGACTTAGTATACTATCTCATTGGAGAATACTATGCTACGCATGATTATATGATGGAAGCAGAAAGAATCCTCAATTCTGTAAATGTAGATATGTTTCCCTATAAATCAGTTTTAATGGCTATGGTTATATCATATAACATGGATAAAGAATATGAACGTACGGGTAATATTTCTCAGCATTGGGAAAAACCGCTTCGAGAAGAGATTAATTTGCTGAAGAGGGCATTACTCTCGCCTTGTTGGTTTAATCCATATCAAAAATCCATTGCCCTTACGGATATTCAAGGGTATACCAGCGGTATATATTTTAACATTAGTGAGCTTGAATACTCATATCAATGCCTCTTATTTGCAAGAGATTTAAAGGGGGCGGATATGCCTTTTATTAATTCCGAATTAAAGAAATACAGAAAAACATATTCTGGGAAGTTAGAGTATGACTTTGATGCATAAAACAAAAGACATACTTTGTCATCTTGAATGCATGTATTCGCGAAACTAGGTAAAAACGTTACAGAAATATGCCCTCAAGAAGAAAAAATGAAGTATGCTATATGAAGCGATTTTTAGTCCGACCTTGGCAAACATAGTAATATTTGAAACTATTTCACAATTAGTTGGTTATATAGTAGATAATTAATTATTTGGTAAAAGTTAAGATTATCTTGGAACGTTCTTTATAGGAGTTATGCATACATTGATATGAAGATTTACACAAAAAAAGATAGCATAGTAAAAAGAAACATACATGATGTCGCTTATCTGATTAATGTATCTGATAATTATTTAGATGAAAAATGCAGGCTGTATGAACTTAATCAAATAGGGAGTGTCATATGGGATCTTTTAGACGATGATTATCCCGATCAAATAGAAGGGATAGCTAATAAGATTAAGAATATGATCATTGATGATATTCCTATAAACGTTATTATAAATGATGTTACTAGTTTCCTAGAGCTAATGAAGAGTGAGGGTTTCCTAGAGGAAGTGGAAAATGGAAGAACTGAATAATCAATTACATATTAAGATGCTTAATTTTGATGATTCTCGGCGAAAAGAATGGGAAAGGGAAAGAAAACCCTATAGTGTTCTTTTTGAATTAACACCAAGATGCAATATGAATTGTATTCACTGTTATTTAAAGGATCATCATGTTGATAGTTCTTTGCTATCATATGATGAAGTAATCAGTATTATTGACATCTTATATGACAAGAGTATCTTATTTCTTACTCTTACCGGTGGAGATGTTTTTACCAGACCTGATTTCAAGGATATATATGTGTATGCAAAAAAGAAGGGCTTTTTTGTTGAGATATTTACTAATGGGGAATTAATTACAGATGAAATAATAGAGTGTTTTAGTAAGTATCCACCACTATTGATTGATATTTCAATATATGGCACAAATGAAGATAAGTACTACGAAATAACCGGAAGAAAAGGCGCATTTGACAAGGTTATTGAGAATTGCAAGAAGCTTAGTCAAGCAAATGTCAGATATTCGTTGAAAACACCTTTGTTAAAACAGACTGTTAATGAATTAGATGAGATGCGAAGAATCGCTGATGAATTAGGAGTGGTATTCGCATATTCTTTTGAATTAATTCCGACAATTGACGGAGACACGTCTGTTATCAATTATCAATTGGATTATGAGGCAATGCTTAGAAAAGAGTTTTCTGATTTCGAGAAACTTACATTAGCAGAAAAAAATGTAGCATTGGGAAGAGATTATCAGACCTATGTTGAAGGAACAGATGAATTGCCTTTATTTATATGCAACGTTGCTCGAAATAGTTTTCTTATAGATTATAAGGGTAATATGTGTCCTTGTATGAAATTAAGACACAAAGGTCTTCAAGTGAACAGCGAAACGTTTGACAAAGTATGGGATGAATTTGCTGAATATAGTAAAATTAAGGCATCAAATGATTATCCTTGTTCAAAATGCAAGGCAAGATATCAGTGTTCTGTTTGTCCTGCTGAGATGGATATGCTTTATGGTGATTATGAACATGTTGATTATAATCTGTGTAAAGTTGCTTTTGCTAGATATGCATATTATGATGAAGGCAAAAGCGTTGAAGAGGCGCTTGCAATATTGAATTCATGAAGAAAGGAGGAGAGAAAATGCACTATTCACAGCCTGAAATAACGAGAATTGTTGTTGATGTAAAGGTTAACGTGAATGCCAGTGAAATTGGATCGTGTGCTGGAGGTCAATGCGTAAAGACCAGATATGCCCAAGATCCTTGATAGGAGGTAAAAATGAAATACGAAAAACCTGAAGTAAAAGAAATAGTAGTCTCTGTGCAAGTAAATACAAATGCAAGTGAGCTATCATCTTGTGAGGGAGGCCATTGCGTAAAGCAGAGATATGCCGGTGATCCGTAAAAAATGTGGATGCAATATCATTCTTTGAATTGATATTGCATCCATTTTATTAGCTGCAAAATTGTTTCGATAGTATACAAGTGTTATCTATTTTGTAATTAGTGAAGTTGAGTATTAATAGCAGTGTCTTTTGTTCGCACGAGATTTAGAAGGTGCTGATATTGGTTTTATCAATTCCGAATTGAAGAAAAATAGGAAATCTTTTCTGGCAAGTTGGGGTATGACTTCGAAGACTGATGCCATACGAATTGCCCAATGTTTTAAAGACGATTCTATGCCAAGGTTATGCTTTAATGCGGTACATTATAATATTTCTGCTTCTTTAAGTTCTTTGCTATATTTATCTGTGTACCAGCGAGGAATACATTCTTTAAAGTGCTTATAATCATGAAAAGCCTGCCTTGCTCTTATGACCATGCAATCAACATCTTTTTGTCCAAATTTCTCAGCCCATTTTATGGAAAACAACGAAGCATGCGCAACGTATACTGAATTCACAAGCCAGAAATACATTGGAATATCATCCTGAAAATATGCATCTATCTGACCTATGCAGTATGGAATGCTTACTTCAGCTCCAAAAAGCTCGAGTTTGTAAAACTCCTCGTACGGATCCCCGACTTTCCATCTGTTAAAGTCAATGACTCCAATAGTACCATCATTCATATAAATCAGATTTCCGGGATGAAAATCACCATGCAAGTATACCGGTGGTTCTTTCCATATTTTGTCTATATTATCTTTCACATATTTAACAGCTATCTCATCATCAGATATTCTCACCTGTGAATCCTCATATTTTGAAAGCTGCATGAGTTTTTTGTCTTTCTTCGTATTCTGAGGAATATCATCTTTATCGAGGGAGATTGAATGTATTTTTCGAAGTATACTGCCGGCTTGTCTTCCCAATAAATACTGTTCCCTTTCGGAAAGCTTCGGTAACACTTCCTCGAGATCATTTCCTTTCATCCATGAAAGAATCATATATGCATTTTTACCTTCATCGCAAGTACCAAATTCCTTTGGCATAGACATATTGAAGCCAAGCTTTGAGTATTTTATTATAATTTCATACTCCTTTTTCTTGTTTTCCAATTGCTCTATGTCAGACAATCGAAGAAGCAGTTCTTCTCCTGATTTTGTCCGTATATGATATTTCTTGTCACTTGACCAACCTTTTGAAATCGGCGTGATGGTCTTCCAATCTATGCTTGCCTCAATATCTAAAAACATTTATTTGCCCTTTCTCACAGTTTCTTCATCAACCAATATGTATCCACATACTCTTCAAAATCAGACCTGTTTTTGCTGAACAGATCAAATGATAATTGTCATTAATATCATTTAACTATGTGGTACCACCTAAGAAAGCGTCATAATCCCAAATTGTGTTTTCAGCTTTGCCAATAACGATTTTGTTGAGAAAATCTATGTTCTCATTTGTAAATATGAATGAATTGGCGTTGCTTTCTAAATATTCATATAATTCAGACGCGCGCTCATTGAAAATATATCTTTTGGTTCCATCATCAAAGTTCAAAACCAAGGATCCTACAAAACCATCTAAAATATAGGGATTGCGCGAATCATATTTTTTTGGGACAGAGATAAGTTTATTTAGCACATGTGATAATTGGATGCTTTGTGAAGAAGATAGCTTGCAGTTGTTGCTGCCGATTTTCTTCAATACTTCGTTGATGTATTCGTCACAATAAAACCGGATTATGTATATGCCATTTGCATATATTCCTCTGACACAGTACCTTTGAGCACTCATGTCCAATTCCTCATAATCAAAACTTATAATTTTGGTTTTGTTTTGCATAAAGTCACTCCGCTTTCTCTTTATAATCATTTTGAATGCTTTTCCAGGTGTGCAATTATTATTCCATCGTTCATACTCTCAATCAAAGAGGTTACCTGCCAGCCTTTGTTTATGCATGCTTCAATATCGGCATGGTTCAATTGGCAATCTCCGAGACTCCACATATTCGCTTTCTTATATATTCCTTCAACCATACTTACCACAATCGGAATAATATCATTGTTTTCACAAACCGGGTTTATCCAGATTCTTGCAATATTCTTATTGTGCTCATTTACGTTAACAACGTAAAAAGTGCCTATGATCAGAGAATCATATAATATAAAATAGAAATCGTTGTCGTTTTCATTATAAAGGCCTTCAAAATCCTTAAATGACATCCTCTCAGGCCTTCGGTTATGTCTTTTAATATAGTCGTTATATACCGCAAGAAAAATAATCCATGCTGAATACACTTCATTTTGCATCACCGGTCTGATATCTATTAATTCATTATCCATCGTATTAGTCCTTTCTGGTTCATTGTAAATGATAATGGATGTAATACATCCAAACGCTTTTGTGTTTATCAACTCACTTTTGGAATATAACCCGTTTCCGCTATATCCTTTAATATGTACGTTTGTTGTAGAGCAAACTCCCGCGCATTAGTCTCTAGGTCCTGTTTGTAGTATTCTGCAAAATCATCTTTCCCGTCGACATAATCGTTGATCTCCTGAGTGTATTTCGCAACATGATTGAATATGCAGAGCCCTTGATAACGACTGTCTGTATTAACGTATAATTCTGCTAAACGTTGCTGGAAACAGTGATATGTTTCATGACAGACGGTATTGCATACATCCCATGAATCAGACTGGAATAAGTGTTCGCTGTCTATGATTATAAGCTCCCGCTGATAATCATAATAACCAAGTTCTCCTTTATCAGCATCGCCAACCCCTACTTTTAAGGAACAGTTTGATATCCCGAGCATTATACTTTCGAGATTGCAAATACACTGTAAGACATCAAGACGTTCACTTGTATTTAATGCATTCCATTCATCAGCATTCAGTTTTCTGATTGTAGAGATATTGGATTTAAGCGCATCTTCATATTGTTGATAAGTATTAACTGTGGCTTTGGCAGATGAATACATAAGAGCAGGCCCGAACAACCGGGTATAACCGCATATGATAATAATAATGCTTAAAGCAACAAACATTATCCTTTTACAGGAAGTTATTATTGTCTTTTTTGTAATTCTTTTATCTTGAACATTGCAAGATTGCCTTACCAGCAAAGCAATCCTGACCGTAAATATAACCACTGCTATGCATAGCACGATGATGATTATTATTCCTTTAAATACATAATATGTTATTACCGTGTATATTCCCAAAGAAAAAACTGTGTTGAAAATCGAATCATAAACGTCTTTGCTTTTTCTCCACTCGGATATGATGGTTATAACTGATGTAAACAGATGAAAGATACATAGAATAACCGAGGATTGTATTAGATCCAAACCTCCAAGATTTCGCCTCAATAACGAGTACCATGCAAAGCCAACAAGAAAAACCCAGACATTGGATATAAAGAAGAACTTAAGATTCCGCTTTAAAATGGATTCGTTACCACAATATGTATATTTTTGCATTTTATCCCTCTTGTATAATGATTCAGCCTTGCCCATGTTATTTCGATGCGTATTATTAATGGTTAACTGATAAGCCAACGGATGAGATCTTTTTCAGGGAGTGTCTGGTTAAGGATTATGAGAAACAGATCATAAGGATAATCATCTGGAAAATTTCCCTTTCCTCGAATGTGACATGTGTTTTTCTTACCGCTTTCCCTGTAATCAATCGACCATGAAAACGGATCACAACCCATAATAGGATTACCAGGCACATAATCGTTTGGAAATCTTCTGGGCCATGAAGAAATTTTCAAAGGTTCGATTTTAGAGGATATTATTTGAGCATATTTAAAAGAACAACGATAAGTCTGTATGCCATTTGAATTGTACATTCCTCTAAGACCCAAAGATGTTTCCAGAAACAAGTTGTCATCATCTAGAGTAAATTTATAAAAGCGAGAGGTATTATCTGATTTGCAGATTTCAAATGATAAATAATCAATCATAATATGTTCCTTGCTTTCGTTAGCTTCCGTATATTGAGATTCTAATATCTAGCAATAATGGTTTTAACTGAGCTTCCACTTATAAACATAAGTGGAAAAACGAATTGTGCTAAATAGCGAGAGCCTTAATAATTACAAGCTTTTCAAACTGATATAAATCGAAAGATGAATAATTCATACAGTTTTAAAACTGGAAACTGAAGTCAAATCATAAATTCTACATGGCATGATTAGATAAAAGATAGCAAAAAGGAGCGAGCAACTATGTTAGTTTATACGTCAAATGGTAACGCACTAGAACTTATAGAACCGTCAATCAAGCAAGGCGGTGAAGGCGCTATATATAGAATAAAGAATTATCCGAATCGTGTAGCCAAGGTCTATTCCGATTCTAATGATGCGAGGAAAAGGGAGAGTAAGCTTGCAGCTCAGGTGTCAGTATATGGTAATGTTAACAGTGCAACTGGAGGTGTTACTGCATGGCCTATGGGTATGCTATACAATAATAAGCGTGAGTTCATAGGTTTTGGAATGCCTTGTATAACAGCTCGGCAGGAACTGGATGATTTATATGCATATCCTCCTAAGAACTTTAATCTTGATCTAAAAGATAAAATTACATGCCTAGTGAATTTATGTGAGAGTGTTAAACGTATACATGATATTGGGCAGTGTATTGGTGATATGAATCCGAATAATATGAAGATTGATGAAAAGAGTCTTAGAGTATATCTAGTTGACTGTGATTCGTATAACTTTAATCATGGCAACCAATCATTTAGATGTTTAGTTTGCGCTCCGGGCTATGTTGCTCCGGAAATAATTAAGGTGTGTAAAGGATATACGTATGAGGATTGTCCTAGTACAACGTTTACTGAGAATACAGATAACTTCTCGCTTGCAATACATATATTCAGAATGCTTTTTAATGGAGCGCATCCTTATTCCAGAAGGCAAGCTGTTTCTAACAATATAACAAATAGCAATTTGAGCAGTGTTAATTCTATGCCGGTTCCTAATTGTGATCGTTCTGTTGAGAAAGGCGAATCTCTTTACTTCCAGAAGATTACGGGATATGACATACCTATTTGGTCTCCGGATATTACTTCAATACCTGAATATCTCAGGAGTCTATTCGAAAGAGCTTTTATTAAGGGGTATTTGAATCCTAATGCAAGGCCAAAGCCGGAAGAATGGATTGCAGCTTTAAAAATGTATGCTAATGACTTGTCTTACTGTGGACAGGACTACTATTGGAAGGGTAACAAAGGCTCATGTCCGTATTGCGAGGCAAGGAAACGCTTTCTTGGTTATATTCCAACACAAAAGGCGCAACAACAAATAACTGCATCTATGGTGCCTGTAACTACATATAATTATGTATCTCCTATGAAAGCTCCTGCATATAGTCCAAGTTATACAACCTATAACCATGTGCAGACACCAGTAGATCGTGCGGGACGAACTAAGGCAATTACCAGTTTGGTTCTTGGTCTTTTAGCACTTAATGGTCTTCCTTATGGGGTGGGAGTTTTAGTAGGTGGTGCAGGATTGATTTGTAATTTATTAGCAAGAAAAACAAACTATCGTGGTAAAGCATTATCTGCTGGATTGGTAGTTTCTATATTAGGCATTATCTATGGAGTCTTTTTAGGCGCTATTACTATCTATAGTCTCATTCAATATCAGAATTGAAAAATTGCATTTGGATGAAACTGTGCTTTGTCAATGATTTACGAATGGATTTGATTCTGGAACCAAACAAGGAATCTCATTTAAAAACTCAAATTCAACAATGCATGATAAGGATATATCACAAGACTACTATAAATAGGAGGAAAAGAATATGATAAAAAATTTATTTAAAGGGTACGATCAGGGACCGGTTAATGAGGAAAAGATGCTTCTTTCATTTGTTCTTGATAAGTCTGGTTCAATGTGCGGAATGCCGATTGAACGTCTTGAAAAGTCAATTAACAGATGTGCTGAGGACATAATGAAGGATGAAAAAGCTGCTGACAGAATTGATGTTCAGATTATCGCTTTTAATGATACTCCTGAGGTGGTGCAGGATTGGACTCCGATGACTCAGATGAAACACATATCTCTTAATGCGGATGGTGGAACATGTATCGAGCCTGCTCTTGATTATGCTGTTGAAAGCATGAAGTCTAGAGGACATCTTTATTCAGAACTTGGAACAGGACTTAAAAAGCCATGGATTGTTCTCATTACTGATGGATATGGTGGTGATGTTACCAACATTGCGAAGAAGATTAAACAGAGAACTGAAGAGGGAAAGATGAAACTCTGGGTTCTTGGAGTTCCTGGGTATGATAAGGATACTATCAATCAGCTTTGTGGCGTAGATGAAAGCGGTCTCCCTATTAGGTTTTATGAATTGTCGGATCCTAATGGATATAACTTCGAAGGCTTCTTTAAATTTATCGGAGCAAGTGTAAAAGCCTTATCTACAAGTGCTCCTGGAGCGACGGTGACGATAAGTGATGATTGCAACCCGGATGTGACAAATCTCGGTATTTCAAGGCCTACAGACAAATGGTTGAATGATTAAAGGTGCTCCATAAATATCTCGAAGAGGTGCTGCTTATGATTAATCACATTGCATTTAAGATGGTGGGTCCCTACCACAATGAGGTAGGGATACCCTGCCAGGATTCTTTCTTTGTTTTTGATAACAAAGAAGAAGAAATTACAATAGCAGCAGTGGCTGATGGTCTTGGAAGTGAGAAATATTCAGATATAGGCTCAAAAATAGCATCGAAAGTTGCTGTTGAAAACTGTGTTGCCAATTACAAGAAGGGAATGCATTTCAACGAAGCAAAAAAGATTATGAACAATGCCTATGTTTATGCTTACAGAGCAATTCTTGAGGAAGCTGATAAGGCAGGCAACCCTGACGATCAGTATGATACCACACTTGCTTTGGCTATTTATGATGGAACACATCTCTTTTATGGTCAGTCAGGTGACTCTGGGATTATAGCCCTTCTTTCAAACGGACACTATGTACGCGTTACACGTCAGCAACGTGATGATGAGGGCAGAGTATATCCGTTGTGCTTTGGTCCGACATATTGGGAGTTTGGGGAAGTGTCAGAAGATGTTTCATCAGTAATGTTAATGACAGACGGAGTTTGGGCAGAAATTGCACCGCCGGTTATTGATGATCACGAGCAGAATGTAAATGTGAATCTTGCAATGAGATTTATGGACAGAGATGAAACTGAAGATGAAGAAGTTAAGGCAGTTGAGAATCAAGCCGTAGAATTCATGCAGTCCTACAGAAAGGACAGGATTGATGATGATAAGACTATAGTTGTTTTGTACAATACCAATCTTCATGCCCAAAGATTGACTGATGAGTACTATTCACCACTTGACTGGGAATCTTTAAATAAGGAATACTACGCTGCTAATGCCGATAATAGTGATGATGGTGATGGACATGGTTCTCCTGAAGAAGAGAATGATTCAAGTTTGAATGGCGATGATAACTCTGAAAAAAACGAATTATCAGATAATGCCGATGTTAAAGAAGCGAATTCAGGATCAGCAATTGTAGATCTTGAGGTGCAAGTTTCTAATTGCTCTAATTCTACGTTCTCCGATTCGACTTCAATTGGGGCTTTGAGCCATTTCAACTTGGGATTAAGGAAAATGTTTGATGATATTAAGGTCAGAATGATGAGAATACTAAAATGAACCATATAGACTTCTTAATCAGTGAAGTAGAAAAAATCGAAGCAAATCATCAGAATAATGAATGCTATTACCATGTGAAACAGAATCTAAGTGAATACTATAATTGGACATTGCCGCCAGAGTATAGAAAGAGTTTACTAGGGGACAAAAGATCTGGATGGACTATGTGCAGTGATATGTATTATTTGATGATAATGTTTTATGAACATGTTACGGGTCATTTGCCAGGCGTAAATTTTCAAATGAATGATGTGGCTATTAGAAATCTGATGAAGTGTTTAGAAGCTGAAAACACAGAAAAACAAGCTGTTGCACATTTGTTTTATAAATGTACAAGCATTTCAGAATCGAAAAGAATAAGAAACGCTTCAGAACTTAAGAGCACTGAAGCGTTTAGATTTCTAATAAAGGAAAACTAAATATGTGTATTACTAGATTAGTTGTTATATTCTGAAACGGCTTTCTTGAAGAAGGAACGAAGCCTAGAGAAAAAAACGGACTTCACATTTTCACTGTTGAATGTACCAGCTGAAATTGAGTCGCGATTCTCGTTAATGACATCATGATATGCATCGAGAATAAGTCGATCGAATCCTATATTGGGGTTGATTCGAGCACAACCGGCATTTTCAAGGAATGCGTTCAACGTGTTTACGAATTCTTCCTCGTTTGTGAAATTAATATAATCGTTAGATTGATAAATTTCAAATCTCCAATCATCCGTGGAAGGTCCAAGTCCACTCTTATTGGGATTGACGTCATTCAAAAGGACAATAAGCATAGTTTCAGAACTGATTTGTTCATTTCTTTCCCTACGCATAAGGTGGCGATAAGTTTCATATGAGAGAAATGTGTTTGGAAAGATCTTTGACAGGGTATCTATATCATCTGATGTTAGATGATCTCCTTGGGTATAATCTTCACATTCAATCTCATCTTCGTTTTCAAAACCGAATGTTCTCAGATGTCTGTTTTCTAATGTATCGTTGTCCCAGGTGCTCAAAATGAATTCTGATATATCTTGGGACGGATCATAAGATTCCCAATCCATATAATTAAAAAAAGCCATGTATTGTGTATTTCTGGTTTTTGCAAAATATGAATTAGTTAATTCTGACTGAATATACTCGTCTAAGTCTTCCACTGTAAGAACGATATCTTCAATATCGTTGGCCATATTTTGTGTATCGCCACTAGTCAAAACGCGAGGCGATGGCGGAATCTTCCCAATGGTTTTTTCAGCGTTTTCGATGATTTTGATTACTTCTGCCCAAGACAACTTAAGTCTATATCCAGCGATAATAATGAATTCTTCTAATTTTCTTGGGGAAAGTGGATTAATGCCAAGGTATTGTACAAGAAATTCATTTGCAGACTCAAGTGTGTGAATTTTCAGGGCATAGCAAAGTCTGTAAGTGTTTATGTCACTAAATGCACTATTTTCCCTTTTAGCAAGCGCATCAATGCATTTGCGAAAAGAATCGAATGTCTTTTTATCGAAAATCTCCTTAGCGGAATGTTTGATCATCGCCGTTACTGATTCTACATTGCATTCCATTAAAGAGTAAATATCTTTATGTGCTGCTATATAATTAACGATTGAATCAATTCGTTGATCCATTGAAACATAAAATGCAGTATCTTTCACAGTATTACGCCTCATTATAATATAATATTAAATGTATAATAACATAATTATTACCGCGTTGGATTATTGAAAGAGGGTAATAATGGGCACTGATGCTTTAAAACCGGGCAAAATAATAGTTCTGAAACGATTGGATGATGGTCGAGAGTTTGATTATCTGATAAAAAAACAGCTCGGAATTAATGAATCTGACCGTTCGGGTGCTGTAAAAGCTGTATATATAGCTGAAAAGCGAATCAGCGGTTCTTTAAATGATGAAACTGATAAAATAGTTTTAAAAGAGTTTTTCCCAAAAACAAAA
>Ga0256405_10005743_pt1 | contig 20871 bp, 15 predicted proteins | sample RumenRJG_02DNA_FD_189096 | JGI IMG/M metagenome (GOLD analysis project Ga0256405, IMG submission 189096) | Bovine rumen microbial communities from Lethbridge, Alberta, Canada - RJG_02 | ecosystem: Host-associated > Mammals > Digestive system > Stomach > Rumen | place: Canada: Alberta... | reverse complement strand
AGGCCCAGGAATTCATCGAGTTGGCTGCCAAAAAGCGCACGATGCTGCGTTATCGGGACTGGAAAAAAGGCAAAAATCGCGATGGCGAGTGAGTTCGCCATCCCTTACGTGCACCTAGGAGTTTTTTATTCTATTTTCTGCGGAGGAGAAGCTATGTTAGACATCTTATTGAAACGGCGCACCAGCCGTAAATTCGATTCCACGAAAGAAGTGGAGAAAGAAAAGATCGAAGAAATCGTTCGCGCGGGACTTGTGGCCCCAAGCGGCAAGAACCAACAACTTGCGGAGATCTTCGTCATCACCAACAAAGAATTCCGGGACCGTCTCGCGGAGCTCAACGCGAAAGTGTGGGGCGTTGGAACTGCGGTCGACCCCTTTTATGGCGCACCTGTCATCTTATTGGTTGCGTCCAAGCCCTCTCCCTTCGCGGACTTAGACGGCGCGGCGATAATCCAAAACATGTTGCTTGAAGCCACCAATCAAGGCCTAGGGACGTGCTGGATTCACCGCGCGAAAGAAGAACTTCAATTAGAAGAAACCAAAGCGCTTTTCGCTTCGAGGGGATTAGACATTTCGGATTATGTCGGCGTCGACCATATCGCTTTAGGTTATTCGCTTGCCCCGACTCCTGCGGAAAAGGTCATTCGTCCGGGCCGCGTCCATTACATTGACTAAAAGCAATTTCTTCGCTTCCTAGGACTTAGTCCTATATAATTTGCTCGCTATGGAAGCGGAAAAGAATTCACGGAACTACATCCTCGTCAAAGGGGCGAAGGAAAATAACCTCAAAAACATCGATTGCTGCGTGCCAAAGAACTCCCTCACGGTGTTCACCGGCGTCTCGGGTTCAGGGAAATCCACCCTGGCTTTTGACACGATCTTCGCCGAAGGGCAACGCCGCTACGTCGAATCGCTTTCCTCCTATGCCCGTCAGTTCCTCGGTGGATTCGAGAAACCCGATGTCGAAACCATCGAAGGCCTTTCTCCCGCGATTTCCATCGACCAAAAATCCACCTCCCATAACCCGCGTTCCTCCGTGGGTACGGTGACGGAGATTTACGATTATTTGCGTTTGCTTTTCGCGCGTGTTGGCGTGCCTTATTGCCCTAACCACAATCATCCGATCGAAGCCTATTCCCCCGTGGCGATGACCAACGCCATCCTTCAATATGAAGACGGGACCAAGGTACAGATCCTCGCCCCAATCGTCAAAAACGAGAAGGGTACCCACGCAGACACTTTGGCCAAGATCAAGAAACAAGGCTTCATGAGGGTCCGCGTCGATGGGACTCCGTATTTGATCGAGGAAGTCCCTGCTTTGGAGAAGAACAAGCGTCACGACATCGACGTGGTGGTGGACCGTCTCGTCATCAAAGAAGGGCTCCGCTCCCGCGTGAACGAAGACGTGGAATTAGCCTTGGATTTAGGACACGGCTATCTCGTGATTCTATCGGATAAAGGTGAGCGTCTTTTATCGCAACACCATAGCTGCCCCGACTGCGGATTCTCCGTTCCCCATTTAGAGCCCCGTCTTTTCTCCTTCAATGCCCCGTTAGGCTGCTGCCCGGATTGCAAAGGCCTTGGCATTAAACGTGAAGTCGCGATCGATTTATTGATCCCTGACCCTGAAAAATCCATTCGCGAAGGATGCATCCGTTACCTCAACAACATCGTCGGCACGACCAACCTCGAATGGCAGGAATTCGAATACCTTTGCAATCTTTATAAAGTTGATTTGGATACCCCATGGAACAAACTTCCCGCGGACAAACAAAAGATCGTCCTTTATGGTTCCCCGGAAGTCATCAAATACACGTTGACCTCCGTTAACGGCAACAAGATGAATCGGAACCAAGTCATCGAGGGCATGAAGACGCGCATCGAGCGTCTTTACCGCGAGACGAGTTCCGATTGGATGCGGACGTACTATGAATCCTTCATGAGGGATTCCACCTGCGCCACCTGCGGTGGGGCAAGGCTCAACGAAGCCGCCCTTTCGGTTCGCGTCGCGGGGAAGAACATCTTCGAAGCCACGTCCTTACCTCTGGATGAATTCGCGAAATGGTTAGAAGAAGTGGATACCGGTCTTGATGAATCCGGACACCAAATCGCGGACATGGTGCTACGCGAAATCAAATCCCGTACCCATTTCCTAATCGACGTCGGCCTCGATTATCTGCAACTCTCCCGTTACGCGATGACGCTTTCCGGCGGTGAAGCGCAGCGTATTCGTCTGGCGACCCAAATCGGATCCCGTTTATCCGGCGTCCTTTACGTATTGGACGAGCCTTCGATTGGCTTGCATCAAAAAGACAACGCCGTCTTGATCGAGACGTTGAAGAAGATGCGCGATTTAGGCAACACCTTGATCGTCGTCGAACACGATGAAGACACCATGCGCGCGGCGGACTATATCGTCGATATCGGTCCTGGCGCGGGCATCCACGGCGGCGAAGTGGTGGCTCAAGGCAGCGTGGAGGATATCGAGAATACCCCGACGTCCATCACGGGGGATTATCTTTCCGGCCGTAAATACATCGCCATCCCGTCCAAAAGGCGTAAAGGCAATGGCAAGAACCTCGAAATCCAAGGTGCCTATTGCCATAACCTCAACAAGGTCAACGTCAAATTCCCCTTAGGTAAATTTATCGTCGTCACCGGCGTCTCCGGTTCGGGCAAGTCCTCGCTTATTAACGAGACTTTGGTCAAAGGTGTGGAGGACGTGGTGTCGAAAAAGAAGAATGTCACCCCACCTCCTTGCAAAGCAATCAAGGGTATTGAGAACATCGACAAGATCATCGCGATTACCCAAGAACCGATCGGACGTACCCCTCGCAGCAACCCCGCGACTTATACGGGTGTCTTCGATGACATCCGCGCCTTATTCGCCGAAACCGATGAAGCGCGGGCCAAAGGTTTCGATAAAGGTCGCTTCTCCTTTAACGTTACCGGTGGACGGTGCGAAAAATGCCAAGGCGCCGGCGTGACGCGTATTCCGATGTCCTTCTTGCCCGACGTCTATGTCCGTTGCGACGAATGCGAAGGAAAACGCTATAACGAAGAAACGCTTTCCTGCACTTATAAAGGCAAGAATATCCACGATGTGTTGGAAATGCGCGTGGAAGAAGCCTGCAAATTCTTCGAGAATCGCCCGCAAATCCTCCACAAAATCGAAATGTTGAACCGCGTGGGACTAGGCTATATCAAGCTCGGCCAGCCCGCGACGGAGCTCTCCGGTGGCGAGGCGCAGCGCGTCAAATTAGCGACCGAACTGCAACGTCGTCCCACGGGGAAAACGCTTTATGTCCTCGACGAACCGACGACCGGCCTTCATAGCGATGACGTGTCGCGACTCATCGACGTGCTCGAATCAATCGTCGACCATGGCGATACCGTGGTCGTCATCGAGCATAACCTCGACGTCATCAAAGTCGCGGACCACATCATCGACCTCGGCCCGTTAGGGGGCAATCGCGGCGGCAATATCGTGGCCACGGGCACCCCAGAAGAAGTCGCGAAAGTGGAAGCGTCTTTCACGGGCCAATATCTCAAAGGCGTGTTACAACAGGCTAAAGACAAAGGACAGTATAAGTAGGACAATTGCGGCATGGGTATTTTTCTGATTGTGATCGGTTGGGCGGCACTCGCCCTTAGCGTCGGCGTAAGCGTTTATTTGCTTCGCGCCCATAAACGAGGTGGAACCCATACGTTTGCCAAGAAAGACTACACGACCTTCATCGTGCTTGTCTGCGCGGCAGGCCTTAGTGGCATTTTGCAAAACATCGGTTATGCCTTGTCGGGCAATTGGCCGATTGACGCCGGCCATTACGTGATGTTGCTTTTTGGCGGCTTCCTCTTCTATGCTTCCGCGCTTAGTTTTGGCATTACGTTCTATCTTCGTTATTGGCGGAAGGACCTCGACGAAAAGATTCTTAAGAACAATGGCTTGGTCATGATCCTTTCCATCCCGATGGCCTTTTTCACCTTCCTTTTGGCGGGCGAAGGCATGGGACCTTATCTCGTCTATCCCTTGGTGAAAGGTTTTGCCATCAATAACGATGGCTGGGTATGGCTCCGTCCGGATGTTTATACGGCAGGGGGCATGCAGATCGTTTGGTATGGCGTGCTCATCGTCGGCGCGGCCTTCCTTGCCTATAAGATCTCCGATCACCATTTCTATCAGAAATACGGCCGTCATGGCATTTTGGACACCTGCTTCTTAATCGCCTTCCCGGCGGGTATTTTGGGTGCCCGTATTTGGTATGTCGTGGGCAACTGGAACGGCGACGTGGGCGGCATCACTCCGTTTGCGGAGCGCTTTGCCCGGGGCGAGTGGTGGTCGATCTTCGCGATTTGGGAAGGTGGCCTCACCATCTTAGGCGGCGCCGTCGGTGGCATTCTCGCGGGCGTCATCTACATGCTTTTGAAGCGGAAATACGTCGATATCCGTTTCGCGATGGACGCGGTCGTTCCCACCATCCTCATCGCCCAGGGCATTGGACGTTTTGGCAACTTCTTCAACCATGAGGTCTATGGCAATTTGACGATGATGTCGGATTGGCCGCTACTTCCGACCTGGATCAAATACAACATGGCCGTGAGCTGGAGCAATGGGGCTCCGGTATTTGATGCGGTCAGCCGCACGGTAGGGGAGATCACCTACACCGGGAATATGTATGTCCCGCTGTTCTTAATCGAGGCCATCTTGAATATCGCGGGTTATTTCGTCATCTACCATGTCGTGCGCCGCTTCTGGACGAAAGGCAGGGCGTTAGGCGATTTGGCGGGCTTCTACCTCGTCTGGTATGGCGTCACCCGCATGATCATGGAGCCGCTTCGCGATCCTGAATACAACATGGGATCCAATGGTATGTGGAGCTTCTGGAACTCGATGGTCTATATCATCTTGGGTGCCGTGTTGATCGCGGGATTCCAACTCTTTGCCTATTACCGTAAGAAGAAGGGCCTCCCCGAAGAGATGGGTGGTTATGTGCCTGAACCTGTCGTCGAAGAAGCACCCCAAGAACCCATCAAACGCAAAGACGACCACAAAAACGATTTGGAGAAACCAACTGCCATCCGCAGGAACAGCGATATGGACAAGCCCAAAAAGATCGTCCGCGAGAAAGCGCCGAAGGAGGAAGAATAAATGGAACGATTCGATTGCCTTGTCATCGGCGCCGGCATCGCGGGAATCACCGCAGGAATCTATTTAAAACGCAGTAATCTCAGCTGCGTGGTTTTGGATAAGGATGCCCCTGGTGGGAAACTCAACAACATCCACCGCATCGATAACTACCCTGGCGTCGCCAAAATCGCCGGACCGGATTTAGCGATGAGCCTTTATAACCAAGCAAACGAGCTTGGCGTCACTTTCGATTACGGCGCGGTGAGCGAAATCAAGAAAGAAGACGGTTTATTCACCGTCATCACCGACGTGAATTCCTATGTCGCCAAGGCGGTCATCATCGCCACGGGCATCGAGAATAAGAAACTCGGCGTGCCAGGCGAAGCGGAATTTAACGGCAAGGGCGTCTCCTATTGCGCCACCTGCGATGGCAATTTCTTCAAAGGGAAACCCGTCGTGGTCTACGGTTATAAAGACCATGCGGTGGAAGACGCGATCTACCTTTCTTCGCTTGCCAGCGAAGTCTTGCTTCTCGCCCCGCAGTCTTTAGAGACCACCGAAGCCCACCGCGAGGAACTGCTCTCTTTTGAAAACGTCACCCTCATCGAAGGCGCGGAGCTTTTATCCGCGAAAGGGGAAGGGAAGCTTTCTTCGGTCACCTATCGCGTAAACGGGGAAGAAAAAGAATACCCGTGCGATGGTTTGTTCCAACTCTTTGGCGAGAAATCCTCCAGCATGTTCCTTTCTTCTTTAGGCGTCGAATCCAATAAAGGATTCTTGCGCGTGGACGCGAATATGTGCACCAACGTTCCGGGCCTATTCGCGGCAGGGGATGTCTTGGATAAGAAACTCCGCCAGCTCGTCAATGCCGCGGGAGAGGCAAGCGTCGCCGCGACGTCTGCGATTTCCTATATCCATTCTCTGAAGAAATAGATGGCCCCCTTTGTTTGCAAAGGTGTTATAAATACTTCATCTACTATTAGAAGGAAACATTATGGACAGTAAAGCCAAGCTTATCCTGCTCAGTGTCGTTCCTTTTTGTCTCGCTTCCTGTGGAGGTGCAAAGTCATGGGCGGACCATCTGGAGGATTATGCCTTCACGATGCGTTACCACGACGATTTCAACATCCTGCAGCTAACGGACATCCATTGGAGCTTCAACACCTCGACCTCTTCCTCCAGGCGTTACATCGACAAGACGCTTGCGGAAGCCGACCGCCACATCAAGGAAGTCTATGGGGCGGGAGCGAAAATCGACCTCGTCGAATTAACCGGGGACCAATTCATGTTGGCCAACACCTACCACGTGAAGACCTTCCTCTCCTACTTTGAGGAGCAATCGGAACGTTATGGGTTCCGTTACGCGATCATCTGGGGCAACCACGATAACCATGGCCTTTATAACCCCAATTGGCTTTCCAAACAGTTTCAATCTGCGAAGAATTCCATCTACGTGGATGAAAACGACGACCTTTATGGCCGCAGCAACTTCGTCATCAACCTTACCGCGGATGGTACGGCGACATCGGCCACTTCCTGGCAGATCGCCAACCTGGACTCGGGCGCCTCGTTCTCCGAAACCGCGATCGCGCCCTTCCGCGATTACGATTACCTCCGTCCCGATCAGACGAAGTGGTGGCTTGCCGAACATTCCCGCGTTGGCGAAACGGTCCCGACCATCGCCTATTACCATATCCCCCAACAGGATAACCTCGTGGCCTGGAACGCCATCCATAAGGAAGGCGCCGCCTATAAGCATAAGTTCTTCAAACTCGAGGGCTTTGCCGATAACGGGAACGAGAAATACGCCTCCGATTTCATCAAGACCGGCAGGGAACATGGCCTGAAAGCCGCTTTCATGGGCCACGCGCATAACGTCGACTGGACGGTCGATTACGATGGCGTGACGTTAGGTCTAGGCGTCAAGACCGGACCCGAGCTTTATTTCGCGCATATCGACGTTAGCAGCGCAGACGAAGCGATGAAAGAAGGCTTAGCTTCCGTGGGCATCAACGAGAACTTCGACTTGATCGGGGCCTCCTTGGTCACACTGAAAAACGGGACTGGGGATTTCGACCTCGAGCATCTCTATCTAAACGAAAGGGCGACGAGTGACTTCGTTCGTTGGGTGAAATACTGATGAAACACTTCTTCGCCAGAGAGAATTTCCTCTCCTCGGGCTTTGAGCCCCAGGCCAAGCGCCAGTCGATTTTCGTCACGGTGATTTTGGCTTTCTTGTTCTTGGTCAGCGCGTTCACTTTCCTAAAGGCCCTTTATGCCTTCACGGATGCGATCGGTGCGATCGTTTCCGGTTCGGCGGACGTCATGATCAAGGATTTATTGCGCTCGCTTCCCTTGATCCTATCGTGCTTCATGTCGATTTGGGCTTTGCTTTTGTTCCATGGCTTCTACCGCAACGTCAACGAAGAGAAGAGGACGCGCTCCTTATATAAGAATTCCATCGCCTTGGTGTGCTTTGCGGGCATCACGATCCTTTATGTCCTAATCGGGCGTATCGCGGGGACATATTCTTCCCTCGTCGAAGGTAGTCCTTCTCCAATTTATCCGCTGGATTCAATGCTTTTTGCCTGTCTCTTCCTTGCCTTAGGTATCTTTGGCATCGTCTATGGCAAGAAATTATCGGATAAGCTTCCCTATGTGGTGCCTAGCCGCGGTCCCATCGTGACGAAAGCGCGCTTTGGGTATTGCTTTGGGGTAGCCATTTGGATGTTGGTGGCCTTATTTAGCTTCAGCGCCTTCTGGCTTGGGCTATTCATCATCGACTTCGCCCATGGCTATGTCGCCTATTCCATCGGTTTATTGCTCGTCTTCTTGACCAACTTCTGCTTCATCGGGGTATGGGAGTTCTATTACAACAACCTCACCGAGGAGGCCAGGAAGAAGATCTTATTGCCCTTAGGCATTACGGCTCTTTGTGTCGCCGTAGTGGTGGACGCGTTCTACTTCATCGCCTTGGGGTTGAATCTGGATGGCCCTTCCAACGTGGGCTTTGGCGTCTTGCCGGTGGCTTTTGCCGCAAGCGTCAACATCGCGACCCTCATCGTCGCCTTTACCCCGCTTGTGGTTGGCATCATCGCCTTGATCAAAGGCATCTTGATCCGCAAGAAATAAGAATCACGAAACGAAGGCTGCCTCCTCGGGGGCAGTTTTTTCGATGAAACACGATATTTTCCGGGACTGTGGCAAGTTTGTTGCAGGCCTTTGTGTATGATAATGCCGTAGCAAGAAGGAGGACCCATCTATGCCGAAACTTACGAAAGAACAATTAGCCGCCGTCAAATATGTCTCCATCAAGGACTTTTGCACCCGCATCGACCAGCTTGAGGACATGAAGGACAAACTCGACTTCGCCACCCGTTATATCTTGAGCCATGGCATGGGGAACGAGCAGCCCGACGCCCCGATCGAGAAGATCATCAAGGTCGCCCAGATGAAAATCGCGGACAAATCCGCGGACATCAAAACGGGTTTCCGGGAAACCGACGTCAACAAAGGCAAAGGCTACAAGATGGTCGATCCGAACGTCAAATTCTATGGAAACGACGTGGCCAACCAGATGTTCATCGTCAACCCCGTCGGCTACCTCAAAGGCGAGGCCAGGCGCTTAGGGGACGACATCGGTGGTTCGTGGATGAGCGACGAAGAGATCGCGACCAAGGCTCATTATGGACACCTCCGCAACGATGTCTTCACCAACGAACTCGCGAACAAGATTTCCGATGAACTCCAGAAGCCGACTTCCTTCGACGTCCAGGTCCGTTTGGAAAACAAATTGGGTGGACCTGCGGCCCTAAAGAAAGCCGTCGACGCGACCAAGCCCGGCGTCCTCTCTGGATTCTTCGGAACCCGCTCCGTCTTCGCGGCCAACCTCGATGCCGCCTACAAGGCCTTCAATAACCCCAATCACGTCCTCTATGGCAACCTTCCCTCGGTGGAAAAAGCCTCGACCCAATATCTCCAACACGTCTTCCCCAACTGGAAACCCGATCGCGAAGAAGGCGTCCCTGGCAATCTTCCCTCCGAAGCGGATATCAATCGCTTAAGCGGAACCAGGAAAGCCCGCGCCCTGTTTAGCCTCAACCTCCTCAACGCCGCGAAAGAGCAGGAGAAGATGGAAAGCAGCTACAAGGAAATGTACGACTTCTGCAAGGACGAGAAAATCTCCTATGCCAATGTTCCCGACTATGTCGACCACAACAAGATCATCTTCGCCGAGGAACAGAAAGAGTTCCAACAGCAAGTCAGCGAGGACTCCTTCGAAAAAGCCTTCCAAAACGATCCCAAAGAACTCGATGACAACGTGGAAGAGTTGGAAAACGAAGTCATTCAGGAACCGAGCGCTTCCAACTAAGCGCATCCCCAACCAATCTAGGCGCGTACCCCGCGCCTTTTTCATTACCTCGTGGCGACACACCGAAACCTGTGGTAGAGTATTCACCGCTTTATGACCGAGCGTAGAAGAATCAAAGGGGAACTCTCCTTCGCGATGATGGCGAAGGAAGAAATCGCGGGACATGACTTCCCGACGGATTTGCAGCGTTCTTTCCTTTCGGGTTTTGCCAAAACCGGAGGTTCGTTACGTTTAGGGGAACATGGATCGGAATTGGATTTATCCAGCGAATCCGCCCGCATTGCGAAGACTCTTTATTTAATGGCGGGTAAACGTTATGGGGGCACGCCTCATTTCGCTTATTCCCGGAGTTTTGGCCGCGGCAAGAAAACCCGTTTCCATGTCTTGATTCCGAATGCCGATCAGGTTTTGGAAGACTTACACGTGGATTTCTTATCTGGGAAGATCGATCCAAGCGTCGTTAATGGCGACGAAGAGGCGCGGTGCTATTTATCGGGCGCCTTCCTTGCCAGCGGCTCGGTCAACGACCCCGCTTCAAGCAATTACCATTTGGAAATCGCCGTCTCCAGTGCTTCGTATGCTAAATGGCTGTGCCACTTGGTGAATAAAGTGCTTAACCATCATTTCACCGCGAAGGTATCCGCGCGGCGAAACCAATGGATCGTCTACATGAAGCGCAGCGACCAAATCTCGGAATTCTTGGTCCTTATTGGGGCGACGGAAGCCTGCCTTCAATTCGAATCCACGCGCATTGACCGCGAGGAGATCAACATCGAAAACCGTTTAGGGAATTTGGACGCCGCGAATATGTCCAAGACTTTGGCGACGGGCAAGAAACAAGTCGAGCAAATCGAATTCTTGCTGCAGGGTAGGGGATTCGAGGTATTTCCTAACGATAAGTTCCGTTCTTTGATGAAATTACGTTTAAGCCATCCCGAGGCTTCCCTGGGTGAACTTGCGGAACTGCTTTCCGATGAGCTTTCCGCGACCGTGAGCAAATCCAACGTGAACCATTTGTTCCGTTCTTTAAACGAACTATATGAGAAGGAGGGCGGTAAATGAGTCAACAGATCACCGCCTTCGTCTTGGGCAAACGTATCGCCCACCTCCGCAAAGTGAAAAAGATGACTCAATTGGACCTTTCGATTGAGTCAGGAATCGCGAAAAGTTATATCTGTGAGTTGGAAGCGGGGAAGCGCAATCCTTCTTTATCAGTACTAGAACGAGTCGCTTTGGCTTTGCGCGTGTCGTTAAGCGAACTATTCGAAGGCGTATAAGGCCGTATTGAAATCAGCGACTAAGGGTCGGCGGCAGTCCTTTTTTTGAGTGGAAAATGGGGTACTTCCCCGTTTTTTCATCCCAAAAATGCCTCAAAAAACAAAAACCGTGTAAGAAAATTGCACAGTCTTGTAAAAACCATTAAAATTTGTGCAGTCAAAAGGACAAAAACATGATCTGCACCTTCCGCGTCGAAAACTTCAAATCCTATGCCGAACCAACCGAGTTCAACTTTTTCGCCGACCACAATATCAAACGGTTTGATTGCAACTACATCCCCACCCAGTCCAAAGGGATTTTGAAAACCATTGGATTTTATGGTCCCAACAACACCGGCAAGACGTGCACCTTGCTTTCGTTGCTTGGATTGCGCGCCTTGATGCTCAATGAGCCCCATGGCAATTTGGAAAACTCCTTTTCTTCGCGGGGAAGCGTTACTTCTTTCGTGGTGGAATATTACGTGAATGGGCGTTTCTACGTGTATTCCGTCGATTACGATAACGCGACGAAAACATATGAACGCGAATCGCTTGTTCGCAAGGATTACGGAAGCACTTCTTGCAGCAAAACCACTATCTTTGAGCGAAGCAGGAACCAGTTAAGCTGGATTGAAATGCTCGGCGGATTAAAGAAAGCCGCGGCCTTGCAGCTATTCTCCTTCACCCTCCCATTCATGGTTGTCGTCGCGGATGAAGGCAACGAGGAACTTGCCCAAGCGAAGAAAGACTATTTCGCCTTTGCTCGCTCCATCCTCTTTTTGAAAATGGATGGGCCTGTCGACATTTCGAAAACCATGCGCTTAATGCAGGCCGACCCCAAGGCGGCACGGTTTGTGAAGGAGTTCGTTAAAAACTGTGACCTGCATATCGATGATTTCGGCTTTGATGACAACGTTGTCAGCGATGCGAACATCGACGGCCCTTTAGAGGCCGCGCTCAACGATCCTTCTTTCGTGAAAGAATCCTTAAAGCTTTATAGCAAGCACAACGGTTATCGCGTCCCGTCCGTTCTTTTTGATTCCGTCGGCACGATGAAGTTGGTCGCTTTATCGGGATATATTTATGAATCGTTACGCGAAGAAAAGACCTTGATCATCGATGAAATTGATAGCTCGTTGCATCACATTTTGACTCGTTCGATCGTCGCGATGTTCAACAACGCGCTGAACAAAAAATCCCAATTATTGTTTACAACCCACGATGTGCTTTTGCTCGATTTACGCAATTTGTTGCGCAAGGACCAAGTATGGTTCATCGATCTTTCGGATGACCAACGTTCGAGCAAGGCCGTTCGTATGTCCAAGGAATTCCCTTCCCGTGCGGAAAAGGGAGTCCGGGGCGACGAAGATGTTACGCAATATTACCTTAAAGGCCATTTCGGCTCGATTCCCACGCCAGACCTATTCCTTTCTTTAGAGGAGGCTACCGCGGATGAATGATGGCCGAAGAAAGAAAAACATCCTCATCATCGCGGAAGGCTACGAAGAAAAACCTTATATCGACAAAATCCTCTCCTTCCCAAACATCAACCATGAGGTTTACTTCTTTTCGAAGACGGTGAACGTTAAAGGAAACGGGAACATCCTTGCACGTTATCAATTCGAGATTCAGCGCGGTTTCTATGATGCGGTTTTGGTGTTTTGCGACGCGGATAAAGGGAGTGAGCAGTTTTTCTCCATCGTCCATGCGATCGGCGACCTTTTCTTCGCGGATCCCTCAAAGGGAATCGAGGTCTTCATTTTCGCTAATCCCGTCACGCTCCAATTAGTGCTATCCCACTTTGGCGATGTTGCTTTGACTAAAGTGAACAAAAAGAAAAACGCAGATTTGGTACAGGAACTAACCGGCGTGGAAGGATATGATGCCCGAGAAGACCAAATCGAAGCGATCATCCGTAAAATCAATTTCCGTTCACTGGATGAGTTTAAAGAAAGAATTTCTCGCCTTTCGACAGATTATCGAGACATACCGAGCACAAACTTTCTCACGTTTCTGAAATACTTTGAAAGCGAAGATACATCCTGGATTGGTCGGATAAACGATTTAAGAGGGTAGGGGAGATAACAAAATCACAAGGCCCCTCACAAAGCATCGAACGGGCACGATGCCTCCCTGATAACGCGCTTCTTTGTCTTTCATTTATCAAAAGAAATCCGCCGCTTTTCGTCTATAATGTTGCGATATGGAAGAACATAAATGTAAGAACTGCGGTTCTACTTTGCTACAGCAAGGCGAAAAGCTAGTTTGCCGTTATTGCGGCGCGGTGTATGTCGAAGATCGACCCAAAGTCGAAGACATCGAAAAGATCATCAACAAACAAGAAAGGGAGCGTCTTTTAGCCGCGAAGAAAGCCCTTTATGACGCGACCCATGCTAAGTTCCCAAGCGAAACAGCCGTATTAAACGCCGCGAATGAGGTGCTTCGCTTCGATCCGGAGGACGCGATTGCCCAAGCGTGCCTTTATTCCCATGACGCCGAGCCGTATCGGTTGAATGAGTTCCTTAGGAAAACGAAGGTTACCAAACCAGAAGCGGGTGAAATTATCGCCTGGGTTGTTCCTTCCATGCATTACCGCACCGTCGGCCCCATGAAGGATTTCGTGACGCGCCACTTCAAGGGTGCGGAATTAACCAAATTCCTCACGATGGTCGAGGATGAGTCGGCAAAACTCGACGATGGCGTTTATGAAACAAGCCTGACCCGAGACGTATTCCTTTGCTATAGCAGCGAGGATATGGAACGAGTGCTTCAGGTAATGGAATTACTCGAAGAAAACGGCATGGCTTGCTTTGCCGCCTTCCGCAACCTTCGCCATGGCAAAGGCGCCGCGGACAACTATCTAAGTCTCGTCAAAAACGCGATGAAGCATTCGCGCGTTTTGGTCTTCCTCTCATCCAACGCTTCCCGCAGCGTGCACTGCGACGCGGTGAAGGTAGAACTTCCTTATCTCATTGACGAATGCCCGGATATGCCGCGCATCCAATTTCTTTTGGATGAACCAGACCATGTCCCTCTTTTGGTAAAACGCACGTTGAAAGACGCCTTCCCTGAACAGGAGTGGTGCCGCGATGAAGAGGATTTGGTCCTCCGTTTGCAGTCGTATTTAACCAATCCAAAGACCCGATCCGAAGAGGCTCAAGAGGCCGCGAAAAAAGCGGAGCAAGACGTCGCGGAAGCGCAAAAGAAGCTTCGTGAAGCCGAAGAAGAAAAGGAACGCTTGGCCAAAGAACAAGAACGCCTCCGTAAAGAATTAGAAGAAGCCCGGAATAAATCCGCGAAGGAAAAAGAAGATTCCGAGGCTTTGGCGAAGAAAGAAGCCGAGAACGTCAAGGCGCGGGAACAGGCGGAAAAAGATTTGGCTGATGCTAGAGAACAACTCCGTCAGACCGAAGAGGACAAGCAACGCTTAGCCGAGGAGCAAGAGCGTCTCCGCAAAGACCTCGAAAAAGCGAAGAAGCGGAAAGAAAAAGAAGCCGCCGAGGCCTTGGCAAAAGAAGAGGCGAAAGCCGTCCAAGAGGAGATTCCTGAGGAAAAACCCGTCGAGGCAGAAAAGCCAATTGAAGAAGAACCCCTTCCCGAAGCAAAGCCTGTTACAAAGAAAAAAGGCGGAAAGAAGACCGCCACGCGTAAAGAGGGGCTGGTTGCTTCTGCCTCGGGCCTCGTAAGGACGCCGCTTCCGAACATTTATCTCGCTAAGCGGAACGAAGCCGATGATCCAGAATATTCTTTGGCCAAAGATAGATTCTTTGGAGGGGATTACAGAGAGAAGGTGCTAAAGGTTTTAAAAAACTTTGCTAATAATGGGCTTGGCGAGGCGGCGTGTCTACTGAGCTACGGCTATTGTCTCGCGGACGAACACAATGAAAACTGGCTGGACAATTCATTTAAGTGGATGAGGAAAGCTTTGGAACTCGGGTATCCGTGCGCCGATACGGGCTTAGGGTTCCTCAATTTGTGCCGCGGGTATCTTGGCCAGGCAAGGATGCATTTGGATGCTGGCGTTAAACGTGGTGACTTGGATGCCCAATGCTATATGGCGATGGTTGAACTGATTGAATCTGACGACACACTTGGGTCATTTTGGGGCGAGCCCAAGCCGGGTCAGTCGAGAATCTTTTGCCTTCCATTTGAAGGGGTCTATATCGCCGACTTACTTCAGCCTTGTTATTCAGCTAACAGACGCGCTCAGTATGATAAACACGTGGACAAAGCTTTTGATTTGCTCGTGAAATCAGCCGATCAAGGATTCCCTCTTGCGATGCGTTTGCTTGGGGAATTCTATTCCGTTTGTGATTTGGCAGGCCGCAAAGTATCCGTCGACGAGGCTCTGCATTGGACGAAAAAGGCGGCGCAAACGGGGGATCCATATGCGCATCTTGCCTATGGTATGGCGCTTTGGGACAAAGGGAGCAAGGACACGGAGTTCCGCAAAAAGAATGATTCCGAAATGTATCAAGAGTTTTGTTTGGCAAACGAATGTAAGCATTATCTAAACCCCGGACAGCCTGATTATTGGGTTGGAAAATGCCTTTTGCACGGCTTTGGTACACAGCCGAACTATCCAGCGGCTATTGCCTGTTGGGACGCCGGGAAATATCGTGGAAACAAAGAATGTGCTCGCGCACTAAAAGAACAACCGTTCTTAAAGGTTCTTAAAGCACGCCTCACTAAATAACGCTCGCTTGAGAATCCAAGGAAGAAGCGGTTCTCAATCTGCCCTTTTCCTCTCTTAAAGGGAAATATCGAAACGATATCTGAATTTGGATGTTAAGCCCTAAAAACAGGGACGGTCTTCCATTGCTTTTTTGCCTCTGAATTTGATGGGACATCCACCAAATTATTACCGCCTAGCGCTTTGCTTATAATTTCCCTTGAAATGTAAGCGCTGTCAAACTAGATTATTTATTAGAGTTTCAGGGGCGGGCCCGTCGGGAAAGCCCTACATAGCGGAAGACATAGGATCTTCGCAGAAAGTGAGAGTTTATGAAGAAACGTAAACTATTTGTTGTCGCGGGCAGCGCGCTTTTAGGCGCAGCCCTCAGCGCTTGCGGCGGCGCAGGAGAAGCAGTCGCTCCGAAGGTGAGCTACATCATCGACGAGAACAACCCGGTCTACAAGGTCATCAAGCAGGCCGAGGGCATGGAAGCGAAAGAGCTCTACAAGAAGGCCATGGAAGAGATCAATGGCAAAGAGTTCACCGGCATCGGCAACTCCAGCCGTGGCAAGACCGCGAAGGAATACTTCATCAATTACCTCAAGGGCCTCGATAAGGATGGCAATCCCTCCGACAAGATCAGGGCCGAGTTCCCCTATTACAACGAGAACTTCAGCGTCACCATCAACTGGACCCAGCCGAAAGAGAACTCCATCTTCCAGATGATCGACACCGACATCAAGGCCTCTAACCACACCATCTCCATGACCCTTATCCAGGACGCCAACCAGATCGCCGCGAAAGAGATCAACACCGGCAACTTCTATAACTACGTCCCGAAGGAATGGAAAGGTGAGGAATCCAATAGGGAGCCCTTCGCCCTCCAGTCCCTCAACAAGATCTTCGAGTTCAATAACCTCGGCAATAAGACCTTCAAGAACTGCTGGGACTTCGTCCGCACCGGCGAAACCCCGATGTTCATGGCTCCGCAGTCTGAGCCTGTCGGCCGCAACTGGCTCATCATGCTCACCCAGAAGAACTACTCCGATATCCTCATGAACGCCGCCAAGGCCCTTGAAGGAACCGAGAAGGAGCGCATTGAGAAAGAGGCCAATGACCTCGCCGCCAAAGCCACCGAGTTCAAGCTCGACGCGACCTCTGGCAAATATGGCTTAGCCTTCGCCAAACTCTGGCTCAAGCAATATGCTGAGCGCACCGATGACGGCCCGATCTGCAACGAGCTCGTCACCAAAGACGCCGCCGGCGCCTCCGCCTGCATCGTCTATTCGAAGCTCCGCTCCATCACCGAGTCCGAGACCTCTTCCAAGAAGTACGTCACCGTCGCCGCTTATCAGGATGGCTACAAAGGCATCGGCGGATACATGTACAAGCATTACCTCCAGGTCCTCAAGACCTCGCCATTCCCCTGGACCAGCTGCGCCTTCATCCACTTCATGACCTGCACCCATGACGGCTTCGCCGCTTGGGGCAAGGACATCGGCGGATATTGCTCCAACACCACCGCAGGGGTCAACCAAGACCACTCCAAGGATGGCGGAACTGACTTCCCTGTCCTGAACGACAAAGGCTATGACTGGTGGGTCGGACAAGGAGAAGGCAAGGGCAACCTCGTCGTCGAAGATGGCGCCTACTGCGCCTCCGCCGAGCTCACCGTCGGCACCTGGCTCGACACCCTCAAATAATCCATCTCGATTCATTTGAATTTCAGATAAGGCCGTAAGCGCATGCCGCCTTACGGCCTTATCCCGTAATAAAGGAGGCAAATCATGGCAAGCTCAAAGGCATCCGAATCACCAAGACAGCCTGGCAAATTGTCCAAGATGTTCACATCGCTGACCACTTGGCTGACCCGCCCGGAAAACGTCATCCTTTTGATTTTGGGCCTCATCCTTTCCTTCGCGGTCCTCTATCCTTTGTGGTCCGTCATCCAGAACTCATTGACCGTCCACGCTGGCAAAGAGCAGATGATCGCTTCTTCCATCGGCTTTGGGACGAATGGTCTCCAAGTTGCCAACTGGTATTACCTGATGACCGGCCCTTATGGGACGAAATACCTATGGGAGCCGCTTGGGAATTCCTTGCTTCTTGCGACCCTTAGCTGCGTGTTCGCATTGCTTTTTGGCGGGATTGCCGCATTCTTGGTCACCCGCACGAACATGCCCTGCAAGAAGTGGATCTCCACGGTCTTCATCTTCCCTTACATCATGCCCCAGTGGACTTTGGCCCTTGTATGGAAGAACTTGTTCTGGTCTGCCAAAGTCACCGGCGGGTCCAATGGTTTGCTCGCCTTCATAAGCAACGGCGCGATCGCCATGCCCGAGTGGTGGTGCAGGGGTTTGTTCCCTTGCGCGATGGTCCTAGGCATGCACTATGCGGCATTCGCCTATATCTTGATCGGCGGGATCTTCAAGAACATGGATGCCTCGCTTGAAGAGGCGGCCACCATCTTGAATACCCCGAAGTGGAAGATCGTCTTCCGCATCACCATCCCGATGATCATCCCGGCGATCCTATCGACCATCCTCCTCGTCTTCTCCAGTGCAGTCGGCTCTTACCCAGTCGTCCACTATATCGGCGGGAAGGGGTTCTCGGTTTTGGCAACCTCCTATATTGATTTGCGTGCGATCACCGGCGATGGCTTTGCCGCGATCATCGGCATCGTGATGCTCATCATCGGCTTCTTGATCCTCATCGTGAACCAGCTCACCATGCATTCGAGGAAGCAGTTCATCACGGTCTCCGGCAAATCCGCCCAGGCCACGAAGATCAACCTTGGCAAGGTGTTCAAGTGGGTGTGCGCGATCGTCTTGATCCTTGCGACGTTATTAACCTCCTTGCTCCCAATATTCTCCTTCGCCCTTGAGACCTTCGTCGAGAACCCGGGCGACTATTCCTCCTTCACGACCAAGTGGTGGGTTTACCACGATAATGGCGAAGTCGGAATGTATGGCAATTACGGCGTCTTCTACAATATCGCGCTTTGGAGATCGTTCCGCAACCAGGCGATCGTCGCGATTTGCTGCGCCTTGATCGCTGGCTCGATCGGGTTCTTAGCAGGCTATGCCGTAAGCCGCAAGAGAAAGAGCAAATTCGCGACTTACGTCAATGGCATGTCCTTCTTCCCTTACCTCATCCCTGCAGTCGCCTTCTCCGTCGCCTATTACGCGTTCGGCTTGCAGCTGGGACTTGGCGGATTCGTGGGGACCATGGCCCTTATGATCATCTGCGGCTCGGTCAAATACATCCCATTCTCCTCAAGGTCTTCTTTGTCTGCGATGATGCAGCTATCCCCGGAAATCGAGGAAGCGGCGGTCATCCAGGGCGCGCCTTGGTGGAAGAGGATGGGCCGCATCGTCATCCCAATTCAGAAATCGGCTATCATCTCGGGTTACTTGCTCCCGTTCATCACCGGCATGCGCGAACTGAACCTCTTCATGTTCCTCGTGGCTAACAATGACCAACTCGCGACCACCTCGCTTGCCTATTACGATGAGATGGGTCTCACCCCCTTCTCATCCGCGGTCAACCTGCTCATCATCATATTCGTGCTGGTCGCGAACCTGCTCGTCAACCTATTGACCGGTGCCTCGATCGATTCCGGCATCGGAGGAGGAAAGAAAAATGCCTAAAATCACACTCGAAAACATCAATAAGAAATGGGGCGGCTATTACGGCGTCGATGGCTTGAACCTCGAGATCGCCGATAACGCCTTCGTGACTTTGCTCGGCCCTTCTGGATGCGGCAAGACTACGACGCTTCGCATGATCGCTGGCCTAGAGACTCCCACTAGCGGCAAGATCACGATTGGGGACACCGTCGTCTTCGATTCCGAAACAGGCGTGAACGTCCCGGCCTCGAAAAGGCACGTCGGCTTCCTCTTCCAGAACTACGCCCTCTGGCCGAACATGACGGTCTATCAGAACATCGTCTTCGGACTTAAGAACGTCAAGGAAGAGATGGAGATGTACGAATGGCAGCTTGTGAGGCTCAATGACTACATCAGGATCCTCTCTAAGCCCGACAAAGTCGTCTCCCTCATCAATGACTCCAAAGACAAAGACGGCTACGTCAAGATGGACTCCGCGATCTTGAAGATCACCGACTTCTTCGAGGTCTCTTATCCTACCGCGAAGAAGGTCTTCAAGCTTGGCTTAGAGAAAGATGGGGCCGACCGCGCCGCGATCGCCGCAGCCGAGACCGAGAAAGCCACCCTCCAGATGTCTGCCATCCGCGCGAAATACGACGCGAAGGGCATCAAGCTCGATGATAAATTCCGCATCCTTGGCGAAGATGGAAACCCCATCGTCAAAGAGAGGAAATTGTCCCCTGAAGAGATCGATCTGAAACTCCGTGCCTCCGCGAGGACATTGAAGATCGGACAATTCATGGACCGTTACCCCGCTGAATTATCGGGTGGGCAGCAGCAGAGGGTTGCAATCGCGCGTACCCTTGCTCCTGGACCGCGCGTCCTATTCATGGACGAGCCGCTTTCTAACCTCGATGCGAAACTCCGTCTAGAGATGCGCTCGGAATTGAAGAGGCTCCATATGGAGACCGGGGCGACGTTTGTTTACGTCACCCATGACCAATTAGAGGCCATGACGCTTGCCACCAAGGTCTGCTTGATGGACAACGGCGTGCTTCAGCAATATGACCCGCCTCTAGAGATCTACCATCGTCCGACGAACCTCTTCACTGCCGACTTCATCGGTAACCCCGCGGTGAACCTCATCGAAGCCAAAGGGAAACAGAATAAGAAAGGGCAGTTCGAATTCGAATTGCTTGGCGGGCATAAGGCGCTTTTCACCCCGCGCGCAGAAGGGTTTGACCTTGATGCGAAGCGAAATGAATTAGCGGCGAACGCCCGTCCCATCACCGCCGATAAAGCCAATAAGGACGGCCCATTCCCCTATAAGATCCCGCTTATCCAGCAGCCAGTGGATGTGGTGGACAACCCCGTGATCGGAGACGATGATTTCGTCATCGGCGTGAGGTCGGAATACATCACGATCAACGAAGGTGGGAAGCTCCATGCTGAGGTTTACTCCGCGATGCCTACCGGCAAAGAGACCACGATCCGCTTGGAGGTTGGCAACTTCTTGCTCACCGGCGACGTCTTCGGCGCGATCGACTATCCGATCGGAACCAAGGTTGATTTAGGCTTCTCTGGACACCATGTGATGCTATTTGACAGGAAGAGCCAGAAGCTATTGACCCTTGGGGCGCTTGAAATCGTCGAATAAGGTCCTATTGATACAAATCTAGGCTAGAGCGTGATTCCTCTAGCCTTTTTGAGTGTGACGGGCACGTCACAGGCCTGCGGTGAAAGTCCGTATCGGACGGCCTATACATCAAAGTCCGAAACATAGCCGAACCCAACCTCACTCGGGCGACCGAGGCGGGAAAAGAAGGGAAAGG
>Ga0256405_10005742_pt1 | contig 20873 bp, 19 predicted proteins | sample RumenRJG_02DNA_FD_189096 | JGI IMG/M metagenome (GOLD analysis project Ga0256405, IMG submission 189096) | Bovine rumen microbial communities from Lethbridge, Alberta, Canada - RJG_02 | ecosystem: Host-associated > Mammals > Digestive system > Stomach > Rumen | place: Canada: Alberta... | reverse complement strand
TCACCTTCCTCTCCGCCGCAGGGCTTGATCTGTATTTTGGATTTTGCAAAACTGATTTGACGGGAACTGTCATTTCCCGACACCGAAAAAGAAAATGGCTCCCGCTTTCGTAATCGAAAAAGTGGGAGCAGTATCTATATTCGAGATTCGGTTTTGAGAGATCCCTCTGACGGGGGCGACATCTTGCCCCTCCGACCGTATTGTGGAGGATTTTTCCAATTCGCCAAAAAAGTACCGAAGGTTTATTTTTCCGTCCGAAGATTTTTCGACGACCAAGAGTGGGATCGGTATCTTTCTCCAGACCCCTTCACCTATTCCCCGACAGAGGAACGGCGATATATTCCGTTCACGAGAAAAAATCCATGAGAGTTTTTCCATGATTCCCCCTCTGCCTATATTGTGGAGGCGATTTTGATTTCACAGAAAATCTCATGACGATTTATTTTCACGTCTGACGATTTTTCCCGGAATCCCATGTTGGGGATCGATACCAGCCTTCATGGGAAAACAAAAAACGCCTCCGCTGTCCGTGACATGAAGACGTCCTGGTGATTCGATTCTGAAACCGAATACCCGTGTTACACTTGATTCTGCATGAAGGTACACTTCCGCCTTGGCGATGATCCGTTGTGACAGACTTATCCCTTGGCTTGATCGCGTTTGAACGCAACTCACCCTTGGTGAAGTGCCCTTTTGAAAAAAACTCTTCTCGCTCAGCTGTGTTTGTAGAGCGAACTTGTATATGTGTATGTTGCACGCACGGTTTTCCATGACTGTCAGATCGGACTTGAGTATCATCTTCCCCGGCGGTCTTACCGTGCCTGCCAGAACCAGTTATGTAACCACAACAGACGGACAGTTGCTGGCTGTCTCCATGGGCGTCTCACCCCTTGCCGGGTACTCCGGCGGCTGCGTACAGAAGTATCATTATCCCTCACTGATTGTCATCGCGCTCCGTTGGTCGCAATCCCACGGTCGGGGTCTCGCGCCGAACTTTTTGGTTCGGTCTTGTCGCCCAGTCGCTTACAGTCTCCTGCGTCAGTGGGAACGTATCTGTTGTTGGGTATTCGGTTTTCAATGAGCAAAAAAGATGCTCTCCCCGGTTCTAATGAGAGAGCATCGTAATTATACCACATCCGAAATCTCTTGTCAAGAGGTTTCAAGAAATATTTTTATATTATTCCTTCGCGCTAATATACTGACTGTTTAACAAGACTGTCTTGTTCGAGTCCAGTGGTTGCCGGGGACGGGTTGGACGGAGGAGAAAACGCCTTCGGCGGCCCTGCCCCACGTGCGCGCACAGAGGCGTTGTGGGCGGGCTTTTGGAGGGATGGATCCGTTGATCTGGCTGACCGTACATGCCCACCAGATCGGCTACACGGGGTGGACAGGGGGCCTTCAATCCGTGTTGGGTTCTTTCATCAACCCCTGAAAAGCGTGGAAAGCCGCGAGCCGATTACGACCCGCGGCACTTATGTTTTTAAAAGTTATTATGCCAATGCTTTGATTCAACTCTCTGAAACGCTGTCGGAGTTGATTTCCATCAGGGTTTTCATTTGTTCGGGATCCAGACTGCCGTCGCGGTTCAGGGCAATGTCAATTGTAACGACGCCTCCTGCTTCGTGGACGCGTGAAATATAGTCCCGCAGATAGGGCCCGCTCCGCTTGCATCCGTACCGTCCCCATGCTCCATACTCTTCCGCATCGGGTTGTATTTTGCCAAGGGGAGCCAGCAGAAATGCCTGCGCTCCATCGATAAATCTTCCCGGAGGAACAGCGGTAAAGTCATTGAATTCGCCACAGACAAAATCTTCGTTTCTGTAGTATTTCCGAAAATCCGTAAAGACACCGTTGTTCATGGCAACAAGAGCGTTTGGATTTCCCTTCTTGCACGCGTTATTATACAGATCCATCAGTTCGTCCGTGTAATGGAAGGGATCCCGATAACAGCCGTCTATCCACCATCCGCACACTTTACTGCCGTACCGTATAGCATACTCCTCCAATACCGCGGCCCATTTTTCCACGAAAGAAAGTGTAACACCGACGGAGCGCGGTTCTGTAAATCCAAACTTTGAACCGATTTCCTTTTCTTTATATGGCCCATCGCCTGTGAAATACAGATACAGATCAATCCCGTATGGGGAAAGCGCGTCAAATAGATCCAGTACCAAATCTCTTTCAGCACATGCTTCTCCCGGTTTAGTCCCCGCGATTCTGTCAAAGGTTGTGTTCGGAGCAATCAGGCAGGGGTCCCCTTGCATTACGGTGAAAAAGCAATAACCTGCCCCGCACCGATGGAGGGATTCCGCTAGCCGGCGAACATCCAGCGCGTTCACACAATCGTTCCACGGAAGAACGCCGGTGTTCTGATTATGGGGATTACCCGGAGTGTTTTGAAGGTATTGTAGGAAATGGAAGAAAACGCCCCATTTCTTTTCATACAAACGGTCTGTAATATGCATTTGTCCTCCATCCGGATATGTCACGGAAGCTTTTCATAGGCATTCAGGATTTTCGTGTAGAGCTTATTGAATTTCTCCTGATTGGCGGCGTAAAGGGCGGCGAGTCCTTCCGGGCCCCTTGACTGCATGGTGCTCATCCAGCCAGATATGATATCTGCCCATGTGTTTTCGTTCATTACACCATAGTCCACGATGAACGTGGTGGTAATGATATCAAGCATCTGAACGGACTCCTCGTCCCGCGCCATCTTGCCTTTCAGAACGGTTTCAAAATATGCGTCCTTCAGGTTCATATACGAATACGCATTGAGCGCTTCGATGATTGTTCCGACGCGTTCGGGATCCTTGATCGACGCCGGGATGGACAGTCCCATGCTCGAGTTGTTCATCATGCTCCGGTATTCTTTCTGTGCTTCGTCGTATTTCGGAACCGGAAGGATTCCGAAATGGGAGTCATATTCCCGGAGATTCTTGTACTCGCACGGACTGTTGTTCAACAGTAGTGCCTTCCCTTCACGGAAATGCTCAAATCCCCACATATCGGTGTTGAGATAAATGCGGATCGTCGGGTCGTCTACCTGTTTCGCGATCTTCTGTGCTGCATTGATGAAGGCTTCCGATCCATACTGCAGAACGACGTTCCCGTCCTCGTCCTTGGTGGCGAGAGGCTGATCGCATCCATTCGTCAGCTGGTTGTAGGTACCGATCCCGACGACTGTGCCGGCGATATCCTCCTGTGTGATCCTTCCGTCGCCGTTCAAATCCTTCGTAGCAACATGCGCCATGTCCGTCATGACGTCCAGCGTCCATTTGCCTTCAAGAACCAATCCGTAGGGGTTGTCAAGATTGTTGTCCTCAATCAGATCCATGTTAACGAACATACACGCGACCCGGTCCTTGATCTGTGTGTTAATGTCACTGTATCCTTCATACAGTTTGCCCGCGATGGTCAGCGAATCCACCGCGTCTCGGTACCACCACGGAGCAGTCAGATCCAACGCATCGATGCTGTGAAGATTCCAGAAGATCCCCTTTGTAGAAGAAGCTAAATGCAGCTTCGCCTCGTCGCTGACTATGGCAAAGGTCTCATCTCCGGCTTTCACAAGGTTCGACGTCTGTGAGATGACACCGCTTCTCCCCTCATACGAGATTGCGATATCGTAGAGCTTTTCCACATAAGCATTTCGCTCGAAGACGGTGTCGTTAATGATTTCGCCGGTTTGTTCTTCCGCGTAGAAGCTCTGAATTCCGATGCAGACTTCCTCTGGGACCGCAAGGATCCCGAATTCAAATCCGTCATAAGAGGCTTCAGGCAAGGTCGACAGCCAGTCGATTTCCGTTTCCACATCTGCTTGGACTTCCGTTTCCGCAGGGTTCTCCGTGTCGGGGACGTTCTGACCCTGTTCCTGACTATGTTCTTCTTCCGCTCTCCCGCAGGCGCAAAACACCAGCGCTATAACGAGAAGAACGATTCCGATCCGTTTCATGTGCTCCCTCCTGAATTATAATGGTATTTTTTGTGTGCCGTCTCCGGACACGATATGATTCTTCACACCGAGAGAAGCCATCCACATTCTCGTCATCCGGGTTCCATACAGGCGGTCGGGAATGACGTACGGCTCCTCGTCGTACAGCCATCCGGGACAGCACCAAAGGCATGTCTCCGGCCCCACAGCGATATACACCTCTGCACCGACGCCACCATGCCCATGATGCGCCATCTGCACGATATCCGATTTCAGATCGCGCCAGTGGCGGGCAAACAGGCGATCTCCTTCGAGCGGTCCGGCATCACCGAGAACAAGAAGTTTTTTATGAGGGCCTTCGACCTGGAAAACAAGAGAAGTATCGTTCCCTGTGCTGTTCTGATCCTCCGGATGGAGCGGAACGATGGGATCATCCTCCTCGAACGCAAGCAGCACCCTGAAAGTTAGCTCGTCCACCGAGAAAAGATCCCCATCTTTCGGATGAACCGCAATGGGGCGGATCCGGTCTTCAATTTCAAGGAATTCACGCAAAGTATACGCCTCTGCCGACTCCGTCTTCTCCATGAATGAAAGAGACGGAAAACTATAGTACACCTTTTCCGGCATTAACGATTCGTCGCTCTGGCGTACTGTCTCGATGAAACCGGCTATATGGTCAACATGCGGGTGCGTCAGGATCCATGCTCTTACGGGCGAATCGCCAACGAGCTCCCGCAGAAGCGGCAGATCCTCGGGCCGTCCGCCGTCGATGATGACCGCGCTTCCGCTCAAGGTCTTCAAGACGAGAGACATCATGAACGCGCTGGTTTCTGTCTGTAGAAGCAAAACTGTATCCGACATGATCTTCCTCTCCGATAGCTGAAAGCGAATAGGGGTTGACAATGCTCCGGAAATCCGTATAATAAGTATAACAGATTTTCAGACTTGTGTACATGGTGAAAAAGCACTATTTTTATGGACAAAATTCCGGACGGAGATCACATGGAAAGATCAGTAGAATTCTTTCTTCCCCTCAACGATGAGGAGGTGCCTTCCTTCTGCTGTAAGGTTACCTGCATTGGTCAGATTTCTCATGACTGGGAAGAAGCGAACATTGCCCGTTGCTATCAATACCGGAGTGATTATCAAATCATCTTCATCCGCCGGGGGTGCGGAAAACTGCAGATCGGGGACGACTGGTACAGTTTTGCGAACAACAGTCTGATACTGTATAAACCGGCGGAGGTTCAGCGGTATGAAATCCGCTCCAATCAGGGAAAAGACCTTTGGTGGCTGTATTTTGAGAAAATGCCGGAAGAAATACTTTTGAAAACATTTCACTTTCCCGAGGGTACACTCTACCATGTGCGAGACCCGGAAACGCTATTGCCGGTTTTCGAGGCGATTTTGACAGAAGCGGGGAATACGGCAGATCCTTTTCTGCTTTCTATGCTGACCGGGACCCTGTTGACATTGATCAGCCGCTCGGTCACACCAGCGATCATGAAAAAGAACAATGCTTCTCCTGACACGGAAATCCGTGTCCGCATGGTGATCGATGAAATCCAGAGCGACTATACACGGAATGTACAAATCAAAGAATACGCTTCGCGGGCTTCGCTCAACAAGGGGTATTTCATCGAAGTATTCAAGCAGCTAACCGGTCTGACACCGCTCGCGTACCGTACTAAGTTGCGGATGGAAAAAGCGAAGGATCTTCTCACGAACACAAAAATGTCCATACAGGAGATCTCAAAGACAATCGGCTATATGGACAGTATGTATTTTTCAAAACATTTCAAGCAATTTACTGGCGTTTCTCCAGGGAAATATAGGGATTCAATAACTCTGTCCCCGCTCACCTGACCACATCCTCCGTCGGATCCGCTGTCAGGATTTCCATCATCAGCTGTGCGCCGAGGACGAAGCCTTTGACGAAGAGGTCATGGTCGTTCTCGATGGAGAGATCGATTTCGGCTTGGGACGCAGCATCGAACAGGGCTTTTTGCTCCGGGGACAGGGTTTCGATCAGCTTATCCTGACGCTCTGTTACCTCTGCCAGCAGCTTGACGTAAACGCTGTCTTTCTTGAAGTTCCGAGCCATCGGCTGGATATTGCCGAGGGCGAGTTCTTTCAGCAGTTTCATTGGGATCACCGTCCTTCTGGGACACAACGATATCACACCTTTTGCCGGAAGTCCAGAAACATTTCTGTTAACTCGGACCTCGGTTGTACCGTCCTCCACATCGCTAACCGGACGGTTCCGAAATACGCCGTCGCAAACCGCGACTCCGCTTCAAGCGTTGTCTTTATTGGGTTTGAGACGGACGAAAGTATCATTAGAGGCCCCCTGTTTTTCACATCCGCTCACCGCGTCGCTTTGGGCGTGCTTCCGTCGGGAGGAGCGGTTGCCCTGCCTGACCGCACACGACCGCCAAATCGCCCGGACACGCGGGATGCGCCTGTTGTATCCGTCGGTTGAACCGACACTCATTTTTCCCTGACCCGAATACGGCCTCGCAAACGACGAGGGCGTGTCAAGCGTTGTCTTTATTGAGTTTTGGAGGCGCAACGAATCGTTACGGGTCCTCCAGTACATTCTTCGTGGAGTACGTTGACCCCCACGTCTTGAAATAGAGACGAACTGGACCCCAAATAGTCAAACACGATTTGCCGAATCGTACTTGACTTTTTTATCAATTCATGCTATACTGTCTGCAGAGCATGGAGGTGATCGGTATGTTTATCGGCAGAGAGCGAGAACTTGAATCTCTGAACAGAATCTATTCGTCCGGCAAGTTTGAGTTTGTCGTCCTTTACGGCCGCCGCCGCGTGGGAAAAACGGCGCTTGTTACGCATTTTATCGACGGAAAACCCGCCATCTATTTCATGGGGGTCGAAAGTAATGCCAAGCAGAATCTGGAAAACCTGAGCCGAAGCATCATCGAATATGCCAGCGGACTGGACACAGAATCGTCTTTCCTTTCCTTTCAGGCCGCGCTCGAAGCAGTATTCCGTCTTTCTCTGGAAAAGCGTCTCATCCTGGTGCTCGACGAGTACCCCTACGTCGCAAGAGCATCGAAAAGTCTGGCCTCCACGCTTCAGCTGCTGATCGATCGCTATATGGATCGCTCGAAACTGATGCTGATCCTCTGCGGTTCCTCAATGTCCTATATGGAAGACCGTGTCCTCGCTTATAAAGCGCCTTTGTACGGAAGAAGAACGGCGCAGATCAAACTGCTTCCCTTCGACTTTGAAGAAACATGCCGCTGTTTCGGAAACTATTCCGCCGAGGAAAAGGCTCTCGCTTACGGGATCGTCGGGGGAACGCCGCAATATATCCTCCAGATAAACGACCGGCTCAGAATCGAGGACAATATCCGAAATATCTACCTGAACCCCACCTCCTTCCTGTATGAGGAACCGAACAATCTTCTGAAACAGGAAGTCCGCGAACCGGCAATCTATACGGCGATCATCACCGCCATTGCAGGCGGCTCATCACGTATGTCGGAGATAGCAAACAAGGTCGGCGAGGACACCAACGTGTGTTCCGCTTATCTGAAAAATCTACTGAATCTGGGACTGGTGCGCAAGGAGTCCCCTTACGGTGAAAAAGCCTCCAAGAAATCCATCTATTCCATCGCGGACAATATGTTTCGCTTCTGGTACCGCTTTGTCCCGGATAATACTTCCCTGATCTCACGCGGAGCGGCAGACCTCGTCTATAAACGGATCGAACCCTATCTGTCGGACTATATGGGAAAGATTTTTGAGGAAATCTGCACACAATATCTTTGGAAGCTGCTGATGAGCGGTGAATCCCCCGTGGAGTTTTCCTCCCTCGGACGCTGGTGGGGGAACGACCCACGCGAGAAGCGTCAGACTGAAATCGACATCATGGGAGAGCAGGACAAGGATACCGCTTTATTCGCCGAATGCAAGTGGACGAACGAATCCGTCGATCTCGGTGTGCTGGAAACACTTATCCGGCGCAGCGAACTGTTTCCGTACACGACAAAACATTATTTCCTCTTTTCCAAGTCCGGTTTTACAAAGGGATGCCGAGAAAGAGCAAAGGAACTCGGTCATGTTTCTCTTATCAGGTATGAGGATATCATGAAAGCGCAAATCAATTCTTAAATCCCGAGGATATGATTACTCCACAATACGACATTATGACTTTGTGAGCTGAATAACATCGCCCTTTTCTCCAAGACGAGATAAGATCGCAAAGAGACGGCACCTGCTACACGTCCGGCTTCCTGCAAACGACCGACCGCCGTGACCTTTTCCACCGCCAGAGCGGCGCGACGCGCAGGCTTTAGCCTGTGGGAAAGTCCGGCGGGATGCTTGTCCTCTGATGCTGATCGCCGGCGCACTGGAAGGAAGAAAAGGGGATATTCTAATACGCGCTGTTATATTTTGCTATCGCTTTATAAATCTTGATTTTTCGTACATGGCAGAAGAGGCATAGGCATCCAATTCCCGCCTTTCCTGTATAACCGCTTTTTCATTGTTTAGCGGCGCAAATTCTGACAGGCGTCCTTTGTCGCCGGAAGATCGGAAAAGGTCAATTCTCCGAACACTTCCCTGTCTTCCCGAACCCATTTTTCAGTCCGAAAAACTCGCCGGATCCGTGTGTGAAAAATCGCTCTGACCCATTTTTTGACTGAAACCCGGAATTCCAGAAATTGGCTTCCCACACCTTGCCCACAGTTCCGAAATCTGTCTTTCCTTTTGGATTGCCGTCTCGCGTCCGGTGGTTTGACCCATTCTTTGACCCATACCGCGAAAAACCTGACCCATTTCCCGACCCATATCGGATTCGACCGCGCTCACGACCTGGCGAAAGTCTGCCGGAAACCGTCCCGAAATCTCCCGGAAAGCGCTATTTCCTGCGCTATTTATTGTATTATTTTCTCTATTAGCATCTCATAACCCGGAGGTCATGTGGTTCAAATCCCTTCCCCGCAAGAGTAGTTGGTTAAATCCAACAAAAAATCAGCTCTGATCGTTCAAGATCGGGCTGATTTTTGTTTGTTATCGACGAATTTCCGGCGGTTCCTTGCCGTTCCTCACCTCCGGGGTGTGGGCTGACCCATACCATGACCCATATGCGGAAAGGGGCGGAAAGGGCCGGATGTGGGCGGAGACCTCCGGGTGAGAAGTTGGACGGGGATTCGGGTGGAGTTCGCGGGGGACGGGGCTGGAGTGTGACGGGAGGTTATGACAGGAGGAAAAATGATCCGTCAGTCACGGCGGAAGGGGTTGCGACGTCGGGTGTTCCCTGCTCCGGTGGCGGTAGTTCCCTTCCCTCTCCGCGCGGAGGCTTTCTTTGTCTATGCGGTGAAATCCTTGCATATAACTGTTTTACTATGCTTAAATATAGGTATATCCATTTCCGCCCCACCTCATATTAGCGTCAAGGATCCATTATCAAACTCCATCGGTACAACAAACTGCTTTTCAATCTCCGCATCAAACCACACCTGTATGTAAGTTTTCCTTTTTCGAATTCTCGGATCGTACCCTCTCCGAAAGCTTTATTCTTGACCTTAGCGCCGACTAAGATAATGTGACATCTACATTGACATTTTTGTGTCCTGAATTGTCGCAATTAATCACTTCAATCCTAATACCGAGTACACCATACTTGTTTTCTTGCTCAAGTGTATAGTATTCTCTCATATCCGCTGGGGAAGCCATTTGGACGGTTTCTTCTGTATATCCACATTCTATAAGTGGCAAGGTCTTATACAACGCTTCAAAGGAGTCAAAGACGAAAAGCTCTTTGACTTTTGTGAGCAGGGTCTTTGACACATCATTCATGCAAGAGAAACGAATTGTATCTCCAACAGAAATCTGTCGTCTTTTTTCGTCGTACAGTCTAAGCTCGATTGTTTTTTCTCCTGACGCTATCATCGCAAATGGAGACGCGTTCAGCTTCATTGTGAATTCCATGGGTCACGCTTCCTTTTATATTTTTTTCAAAGGAACACTCAGATGGGGATAGGACGAACCGTTCTTCCTTCATAAACATTTCCTCACTCACACGGTACTGGAATGAGAACAAAAACGGGAAAACTGTTAGGGCCGAGAATATATAAAAGTATCCACCATTTAGGTCATCGCCTTGCAGAGCATGAATGAAATCACCTCGACGTCCTTGATCTCAACCTCTCTTCCCTGAAAACATAATTTGACCCGTTCTGATAGACAGTATACCACACCGAAATTCAAAATGCAAGATTCTTCCTGCGAAAGCATCAATTTTCCCAGATTTCCCTTGAATTTCACACTCATCTCTGCTATAATTTATGAAAGGTTATCATCGGAGGTCCTTTGGGGAAGGGAGGTACCGCTCATATGATTTTTATTAGCGGTGTTCACGGAGTAGGTAAATCCTACTTCTGCAACTTGGTCAAGGAGGCCACTGGCATCGAATGCTATTCTGCCAGCTCCCTGATCAAAGAGCGAAAGAAGCAAGGCTTCCCGGCTGACAAGCGGGTGGCTGACATCGACGAAAACCAGTTGTACCTGCTGGCTGCAGTTGATGACCTGAGAGCCAGTCTCGGCGAATTTCTTTTGGATGGACACTTCTGCCTTCTGAACACAGACGGTCTCATCACAAGAATCTCCCTTGATACATTTACAACGCTCAAGCCTGAAGCTATTGTTCTTTTGACCGAGGTCCCAGAGATCATTGCCAAGCGTCGTCAGGAGCGCGATGGTGTAGAACACAAGGCCTCCGACATTAAGGCCTTTCAGGATGAGGAGATATCCTACGCCAAAGAAATCGCCGAATTATTACAAGTACCACTGAGAATATCCACTGGCAGTACTGATATCGATAACACAATCAAGTTTATTCGTGACAGGAGGCCCTAAACGAATGGCAGGAAAGTTTCAATTACGGCAGTTCGGTGACATCAATCTGGACGATCATTTTTTCGACACACTGAAAGCTGATTACCCCGGTAATAAGCATAGTACCGGCTTTATAGAGTGGTTCCGTAAGAAAGCGTCCCAGCAAAAGACAGCTCTGGTCTTTGAAGACGATGAAGGCATCGGAGCATTCATCTGTCTCAAACCAGAAACAGAAGAAATTGAACTGGAGGATCGAATTCTCCCTGCTGCAGACAGAGTAAAGATCAGCACAATCAAGATCGATGACCGGTACCGTGGTCAGCGCATCGGAGAAGGTGCTATCGGCCTTACACTCTGGCAATGGCAAAAGATGGGGAAGAATGAGATCTATGTCACCGTCTTTGAGAAACATAACACTCTGATAATGCTTCTCGAAAAGTTCGGATTTGAATTGGCTGGAAAGAATCTGAACGGAGAACGGGTCTACATCCATGACCGTCGTAAGCTGGACTATTCCGATCCGTTTAAGTGCTTCCCGTTCATCAATCCGGCAGTCAACAAGGCTGGATACATCATTATCGACGATACCTTCCATGACAGCATGTTCCCTTACTCAGAATTGAAGAACACCCTTCAGGAAAGCGTTGGATTGAGTGTTGAAAATGGCCTCAGCAAAATCTACGTTGGGAAAGCAACTTCCGTTCCATACGAAATTGGGCAGCCGGTTTTTATTTATCGGAGACATACAGGTAACGGCGTCAAGAAGTATAAATCTTGCCTAACTTCCTACTGCATTGTGACGGATATTATTCGTCCTAAAGTTGCCGGTCGGGCCAACATGAGTTTTGATGACATAATTCGTAGGATCGGCAACAAATCTGTCTATGATAAGGCTCAGCTTCGGGCAATGTATGATCAGGATGCAAATATGAACGTCATAGAGATGCTCTATTTTGGATTCTTTGGCGAAGGTCACAATGTCAATATGGACTGGCTCAGTCGTAATGGATGCTGGCCAAACGGAGGATATCCTACAAGTTATGTGCTGTCAAGAGCACAGTTCGAGCAAATACTCAGGGAGGCTAGCATCAATGTCGAGAATGTTATTATCAATTAAGCCAGAATATGTAGACAAAATTATATCCGGGAAAAAGAAATACGAATTTCGCAAATTTCATTGTCGTGATGGAATTGATACCATCGTCATCTATGCTACCGCTCCCACAAAGAAGGTTATCGGTGAAGTCACTTTGGTGGATATTATCGAAGGTGATGTCGATCACGTCTGGCATGAAACAAGAGGCTTCAGCGGAATCTTAAAAAGAGACTACAAGAAATATTACCAAGAGCGGGAGGTCGCTATTGCTTATCAGCTTGGCAAAGTTACCGTCTATGAGGAACCGATGCGACTTGAAGATCTCGGCCTCGATTATGTTCCACAGTCCTTCGCGTACATTTAATCCAGGTAATCCAGATAATTGAGCACCCACTTAACAGCTGTGTTTTCTGCGATACACTATATTCGGATAAGCGAATTAGCGCATCTAAGGAGATACCGTAATGGCAAGAGAGTTTATAGATTTAGACTAAAAGGACGCGGTCCCGGCGGAACAGATGAGATCGCATAATTTTCCCCTGTCTTACTTCCTTTCTTCAAACACAGTATAATGAACTCTGACCTGCTATGATAAACTCTTAACAAATCCGAGACACTCGATAGAGTTCATCATAATCCGTCAGAGTTCTTTATTGTGTAGGAGAGCAGGACTGAATGAATACGCGACACGGTCGATCGTGCAGATAAAACAGGCATTTCAGTTCAGAACCGAGAAGAACAGCTCCTCGCAAGTCAGACAGGCGGCAAAACGGTACTCTCGAATATAATATTATCTTATAATTCTTCCCTACTTTTTCTCGCAGCAGATATTAAGCTTATGTCCGAATTTGACAATCGATTTTTTGAGTATATCCATTTATTTGCAGTATAAGCAATGCGATCTTTTATATCGTTCACTCTGCTCGAATCAAGTAACATAATCGCACCATTGTCAATTTCTGATATACCATCGAAAGTTAAAGCAATTTCCGGAGTTATAGCAAAAATTAATTCTGTAATATTTGGCTCATTAATGTTTCTTAAGTGTTTTTCGCCAAAACACGCAACTGGATTATCGGAAGTAAAAAAATCAGCATGTTTTCTATATCCCACGCACATTTTTAGCTTATTAACCAAGTCAAATACAATGCAAAATAATGAATGATCTTCAATGTTTAATTTATCATGTTCGTTCTTGTAAAACGGATAGCTCTCGTAGAATGTTAGCATCTGTCGTTGTACAGCATCCAATTGGTAATCGAGCTTTTCTCCAAAGACTCTAAAAGCATTATCTAAAAACTTTGGCATTCTCAACATTTGAAGAACAACATAAAGCCGCCAAAAATCGACTTCCTCTTCTGGGATAACAAAAGGGGATAATGATGTTGATCCCATCTCTTTTATATGTTCTTCTAACATTCCTCTTTTTTTAACGAACATATTCTCTAAAGCACAAAAACAGTTCTCAAGAAAGTTCGTTATTTCAATGTGATCATCATAATGAATCTCATAAAGGCAGTTTTCTCGGCAGATTGATTCAATAGGAATAATGGCATTCAGCTGCTTCTTGCTTTCAATATTATACGCATAAATCTTACTATCTTTTGGAGAGAATGCTTTTAAGTAAATCCTGGGGACATAATGCTGTTTTTTCGTTGGCTTTTTTTCTTTATTCATTTTTCTTCTCGTTTACCACTTTAGGTGTTTTGTAATTTCGATATCTTTGCCTTGGCTTTTACTAGCCAAACTATAGGTCCTTCTTCAAAGGAAAGTGAACTATTCACGTAAGTCAGATATTTTCCCACACTTGGCAATATCCTCAATTGAACCGATTTCGACAAAAACAGGGCTATTGGGCGTTGAAGGGAGCGTAAATCTGAATTCCTTTTGCCATTTGAATTTTTCGTCCTTTCGGAACAATTGTTCGACAACATCCTTGTTTTCTGCACCTACGTCAAATTCATAATCATTCAGGACATCTTTATAGACAACCGATCCATAACTGACTTTATATTTCTCTCGGAGACGTTGAATAAGAGCTTCTGCACAAACAATTATATATGAGTCATGACCAAACTCTCTCATTATTTTTTCGGCAGTCTCACCCAACGAAAACAAAACACCATCATGTAATAGCGTTATTTCATTCTGTTCAACCATTCTAAAGCAACAGATTGGAATATGTTTCACAAGATTACTTTGTACTCTTACAATTCCTTTATCTGCCAATTTCTTCACTTCTCCATAAATAGGCATTCCATCTTTTTCTCCAATTACCGGTGCGTACATCAAGTGAGTTGCTTCATAGGCTGAGTGCGCATCCCATTTATCTGCTTGAGCAGATTCTGTGTTTTCCCATTTATTGAATACACTTGGATGATTAAAGCAGAAACGACCTTTTTTCATCGTCTCTTCTATATATTCTTGTTTCATTGATTTCAAGAGAAACACGATTTTGGAATTAGTCTGTACCTTCTTTTGCTTTATAGTCTGATCCATGTTTTCGTACGCTCTCCCCAATATTATTCCATGACCGTTTTATCTATTCTAACACAACTCCTTCTTTTTTTCAAGTCTTTCTTCCCAAACAAAAAAGGCAGAAAACCTTGTGGTCCTCTGCCCAGTGAATCGATGTTCCAAAATGCCTTTATTCTACAGTAATGTCAAAAAGCCTTCCGAAAATGCCATTGGAATCACGAACTGCTTATCAATTCCCATATCAAACCAAACATATATGTAAGGCTTATCCTTTTCGATCTTTCTGATCTTCCCCTCTCCGAACGCTTTATGTCTGACTCTTGCACCGACTACGATTCTGGCCATATCCACCTCGACCTTTTTCCGACCGGATATAAGGTTGGCGAGATTATTCTTCACTGTGTCAGTGGTTTGATTCACAGGGATTGTGATGGTTTTCCGGGGTTCAGGTTGGCTCGGCTGGCTTGCGGGCATGTCCGAATCAGTTTTTTCAATGGCATGCTTCGGCTCCTCCGGTTTCTGTACCCTGAAGGATTCAAATTCCGCGGCGGTCCCCTCATCCTTCTGTTTTGCAGCTGATTCCGTTTTCGGCTTTCTCCCGCGCTTTTTCGGTGGGGCAGTCAATTCGTCCTCATCGTCCATAACGACAGCATTCATGAACTGGTCTGGGATATCCTCCGGGTTCTGCGGTGCCGCCGTCATGGAATCGGTCAGCTGCCCTGCCATACGGTCATAATCCTCCCGGCTGAGAACTGTACTGAACAGACCAACATTATCCTTGCTGTGGCGGTTGATTCCCGTATAGGAAAGGCTGGAATCTTCGTAACGGCGGAATTGATAAACCGCGTCGTTCATACGCCCCTCGTTAAAGAGGTTCAGCGAGCATAAAAGTTCAAAATCTTTCACGGCAAGACCGGTAACCTTGCGGAAGAGTCCCGGTTCAAGTTGGGTAATCACATCCCGCAGGGATTCTTCCCGGTAATCTGTCAAGTACATAAACACCGGTATCCGCGTTGCGAATTTAATGAGCTTTTTCTTTATTTCCTCACGCTTGGATTTGTACTCTTTCTCTGCATCACTGAGTTCTTCCTTCTCCCGTTTGGAAAGCGTCCCCTTTTCACTTTTGGCTTTCTTGACCGCTTTGGATTTATTGATAATTGTAACGATATCCTCGTTCAAACTGCGGAAGCCCTCAATCTTCATCAAGGCAGCCATCGCCTCTTCATTATGTAAGAGCCGCTCCAGCGTATCGTTGTCTACATTCACAAGCAAAGCGGATTCCCACTTCTTCGCAAGCAGGGTAGCCGTCGTGCCTGAAGTCGTCATATCGAGGATCGCACCGGCGTCCACGGGCAGCATGACGCTCCCGTTGTATGCCAGAACCGGCAGGAATTTGATGAATTCCGCAACTTTTGTTTCAGGACTTTTGGAAGAAAGGTCGAGAGAGCGGCTGTAATCGGATATCTGCCGCAGAGCACGGTTTAAGGCAAAGTCAAACACATAGCAGTCCCGCTTCACGATTTCACGGGTTCCGTCGTCACGGACGATTTCCCACGGGGACTGGACACGGAATGCCGCCTGAAAATAGGTTTCAGGGCTTGAAAGGTCGGTGAGCATAAAGATCCCCGTCCACGGTCTGACCGTAACACCCGTCATGAGTTTCCCACAGGAGAGCGTGATAGTCTTGGTTTTCAGCGGATCGCCCATCGCCTCCCGCACCATTTCGAGAGGCTTGACACCCTTTCCGACTTCCGCCCCGGCGCAAACTTTAACCCTATAGTCATGATAGAAGGTATTCTGCCGCTGCGCCAACAGATTTGCCATAGCATAACACGCGGCAACACCGGGGAGGAACCACAGAGTATGGGTGAGTACACCCATGAGCCGAACATCCGAGAATGGCATCGGCGGTTTTTCCGCACCGAGTTTCAGATCGTCCGTCGTCGTCTCGGCAAATGCTCCGCGAATGAGATCCAGCCACTTCTGCACATATTCCTCATGTAGAAAATGAGCATTGTCTTTTTCTCCTTCAGCTTTGAAGAAATAGTTAAGGCTGAACTCATCGAACTCTCCTTGCCGTGCGATCCGCTCGATGCTGTCCGGCAACTGATATGTCATCATGACCATCCGCGGCAAAGCAGCGTACGGATTTGTCTCTGCCAGGTCGGGCCAGTTCTCCTTTACCCTCTGCTCGTCGGAATAGGTCCAGCTGAAGACTTGCTCTTCGATAAACTCGCCCATGTTGAGAGCGCGGAACGGCGTCCCGGACAGATACAGATAATAGCTCGTCGTGATCGGCAGCCAGGTCTCGTCAACCGCATCCCCGCGGTTGTAGTTTGTCAGATCCTCGTCAAAGCTGTCCTCGTCCTGCTCGAATAGCTTTTTCGCATTGTCCTTCCATGCTCCGAAGTGATACTCGTCGAAAATGACAAGATCCCAGTTTGTCGCGTGAACCCATTCGTTTTTCGCTTTCGGCGCGCCGGTTTCCTTGTTGACGCCGAGATAATCCTGAAAAGAACCGAAGCAAACAATCGGTTTGTTTTTATCGGCTTTCTCATACTGTTCGTCCGCCGTCGGATCGCCCGGTCTCTGCGGACGGCAGATAAACTGCCATCCCTCAAAATCCACATGGCGCATGAGATCCTCACGCCAGGAGGCGACTACGGCGGGCTTGAACGTCAGAATCAGGATTTTCCTGAAGCCCATGCGTCTGGCAAGCTGATAGGCGGCAAAAGTCTTGCCAAAGCGCATTTTCGCGTTCCAGAGGAATTTCGGCGTCCGGTCAGATCCCTCGGCATAGACGGATTCATAGTAGGCGACTGTTTTATCTACCGCTGCCTGTTGCTCGGGCCGCATGGTATAGGTTTCCGTCCGGTTCTCCACATTTTCCGTCCGATTCCGAACGGCAACGACTGCCGCCTTCACGTCATCGACCGTACACTTGAACCACTCTCCGCCGAGATTCCGGAATCCCTTACTGCGCAGAACCCGGTGAACATCACGGTCAACAAAGTTCCCGCCGTCCGGGTACATGGCGGAATCCACATACTGCACTTTATACGGGATCGTCGGGGTAACGGTCGGATAATGCTCCTTCATCCGCTCTTCAACCGTCCGCTCCGTATAGCCGACTTTCAGCGCGCCGGGGAAATTGGTGTCGGAGTAGGCGTATATTGTCGGGTGAGAGTCTGTCCGGGGTTGGACGTAGGTGTCGAAAATGTCGGGCATATAAAACAACCTTTCTTCCATTCAAGATGCATGAAAACGAAAAGCCAGATACTTCTGTTACAATTTCATTTCAAACAATCTCCTCACATATGCATCCATTACTGCTTTCATACCGGTTTCTTGATATGCTCGCGCCCAACACTCACCATAAATATCATATACGGATTTCACAGAACATGGTTTTCCTTTTTTAACTCTATAAAGAAGCTTACTGTCTGTATTGATAACATGGACATCTGATAGCTGATCCAATTGTTGTAAACAATCATTTGAGATTTTCCCAATGGAGGATTCTATTGTATCGATATCGCAACATCCATATGAATAGACAAATAATTCTTGACGATGAAAGTGTGTATAATGGGTGCTTTCCATTTTCACGATCTTACTTTTTATAGCGTCCGCTAAACACTTTTCGGTTTCTTCCCTATTGTCCTTGTAATAATCATTTCCAATGTATGTGAGCATATCTAAGACACCATCAATGAAACCAGGGAAGTATCCGTATTCCGAGAATTTTCTATATACCCATTGAGGGATATCATTCATTGGCATTCCCCCATACTGTCTCAATAAGGAATTTACAGTATTATCAGACTCTGGAAATGCTCTCACAACTTCAACCCCTATGCTTTTAGATTCATCTTGCAAATCAGGTGTGGCATTACCGCCAACAAAACATAGTGTTGAGTACTCTATACCATATATGTTTTGGAGAATATACATTGCTAAATATTCAAACACGCGTTTGTCCGTCTGGGGGCTATTGTATAGATTATCATTCTTGGTCATATATCATCTTCCATTGTTCGAATCATGGATTCAATAAAACTGATTTCATCTTCTGTCAAATCATATTTTTTATATAATTCTTCGTCCGTCCATCTTGCATTAAATTTCTGTTCCGGGACAAAGACAAAAGTTGACTTCGACAAATGTATTGATGTCATCGCTTGCAGTATAAGGAAGCGAGAAAACTTTGTTTTTAGGTACTCATAAGCATTAATAGATTCCTCTTCAGTTTTATATGGACCCATCACCAAGTATGAGTGTGTACAAACATCGTCCGGTTGAAGAACGCCCATCGTCTTTGTCAATACTCTGTATTTTCCATCCTTTCCAGGTTCTCCCGCATGTTCCGCCCCTGTTTGACTTATCATTACTTTATATTTCCCAATATACTCATGTCCTTTGACAACTTCATTTTTTCCGATATAGCTAATTCCTTCACTGGAGAAAAGTCGATATGTTTTCCCCTTCTCTTCTCGCTCTCCTCGGGTTTTTGTGTTCAATCCAAACGGACTAATTGAGCTGACAGAATCCATAATGAATGACTTCTCTTTACCACGCACTTTTCTAACAATTCCAACAGCTTTATTATATCTGACCAATACCGGGAACTCATCCAGCATTCTATCCATTGTTTCACTGTCATTCCCATTTATATTAACAACCTCACAATTATTGTGTTTGTTATCTCGATCCCACAAGAAGAAGCAAACTCCTCCACTTATACTATTACTCGGGAAACAATCTTTTGCGTTAGCATAATCCACAATTGTTGCTATGCGCTTATCTTTAAGCATTGTTTCTCTAAATTGGTCCATCCCCATTCCGCCAGCATACCATCTTGCGGGAATTATCATGGTCAAATACCTTGGATTTAGTTTTTTTGCTTTTTCTACAAATAGGTGGTAAATCGGCTTAGCCTGTCGTGCTGATTTCTTTTGTTCTTGACCTCCGCCTGTATCAAGTTGATACGGCGGATTCCCGATAATGACATCAAACTTCATTTTATATATCTCCTCCGGGTGTACGGTATGGATGAACTCATATGCATGGGTTTCCAGCCCCTCGTCACGCTTGTATTCCTTCTCCGACGCTCCGCAGAAGGCACACCGCTCCTTTTTCCAGACATGCTGCGTATTCTTGAAGCGGATATTCCCCTGTACATCCTCAAACCGGGAGACGGAATAGCGGCTGTTCGGATACTTGGCGCAATAGACGCTCCGGCGTGACAGAAGGCTTGTCAATTCTGTGATGGCAATGCCGAAAAGCTGCTTGTGGAAGATGTGGTCGATCCGCTCCTGTAAATCCGGTATGCGGTCCTCTAATCCCACAATAAGCCGCTTGGCAATCTCCCGCAGGAATACGCCCGATTTACACATCGGATCGAGAAAGGTTGTATTCGGGTCACAGAACAGCTCCTGCGGCAGAAGATCCAGCATGGCGTTCGCCACATTCGGCGGCGTGAAGACCTCGTCGTTCGATAGGTTGGCGATGCAGGTCAGCACGTCCGGGTTATAGGTTGTCGGTCTGAACTCATTCATACTGCGCCAGCCTCCTGTAATCGACGGGTGGAAACTCCCGGATGGGACGCGGGATGTACGCTCCCGTTTCCTCGTCGTACTCCCAATCCGGCGAGAAGATACTGACCTGCTCCGCCTGCCCTTCGAGCATTTCGTCCAAACGGAAATCCCGGCGTTTGATCAGACAGCCCGTCACAAGCGACCACTCGGAGAAAATGATGGGGTCGGCGGTGTCCTTCCCCTGCTGATCCACGCACTTCAAACTCAAAGCATTTCCGCACAGGATATTCCGTGACAGGATGAAGCGAACAGCGTCCCTGCAATCGTCGTTTGCTTCACTCTTACAATGGGCAGTATAGTCCCGCTCCCACAGGTCAAATAAACGACGGCGGCACTCGTCCACGTTATCCTGCAGCAGTTCGACGCCGTATATACTGGTTACGGCGATGACCGCGTATTTTTCGTAATCAAAAGGGTTCTTACGGTAGTTAGCTTCCACGACGGCCAGTTTACGTTCAAGAATCGGCGCGAGAAAGTTTCCATTGCCGCAGGCCGGTTCGAGGAAACGGCTGTCTATACGTTCCGTTTCCTGTTTGACCAGATCGAGCATAGCGTTTACTTCCCGCTCCGCTGTGAAAACTTCGCCGTGGTCCGCTACTCTTTGTCTGGATTTGACTTGATTTGACATGCGCACACTCCAAGCCGCTGTCCCTTTGTATTCTCTTTCCGCAGTCCTGGAGTGTCGAATCGTTCCAGATTGTACACTTTGTGAAACACGGTCGGATACATAAAAAGAACAGCGCATATTACCCCAATTTACACAAAAGTATTATAGCAGAAGAGACTCGCTCTGTCAATCCTGACGGGCGTTTTTTCTGTCCCAAAAAGTGTACAATCTGGAACGATTCGACACTCCAGGACTGCGGAAAGAGAATACAAAGGGACAGCGGCTTGGAGTGTG
>Ga0256405_10005741_pt1 | contig 20882 bp, 20 predicted proteins | sample RumenRJG_02DNA_FD_189096 | JGI IMG/M metagenome (GOLD analysis project Ga0256405, IMG submission 189096) | Bovine rumen microbial communities from Lethbridge, Alberta, Canada - RJG_02 | ecosystem: Host-associated > Mammals > Digestive system > Stomach > Rumen | place: Canada: Alberta... | reverse complement strand
CCCGCATACGCCATCTTCTTCCCCAGCACCGTGCAGAGTATCATCTGGATATCCTTCACGAATGAATAGTGTCGATAGTAATAACAGTTCAACCGCACCTTGTCCGGGTAAATCACGTTGTCGTTGTACCACACCGCCACCTCCTGGTCGCTCATCCTCTCCAAATCCTCTTTGCCGATGCCGTAAGCCGTAAGCGGTAAGCTGTAAGCCAATTTCCTTGCGTTAGCAAGATACTCATCCTCCAGCCGATACTTCAGCGTCGCCGGTCCCGTGATCCCAGGCCGCAGCTTCAGCACATCACGGTCGTCACCCTTCAACTTGTCCGCATACCCCGGCACATCAGGCCGAGGCCCGACGAAACTCATTTTAGCAATGAACACGTCCCACAGCCCCGGCAGTTCGTCCAGCTTGTAGTGGCGTAGCTTCGAGCCAAGCGGTGTGATGCGATTGTCTCCGGCTACAGAGACTGTACTCCAACCTTTATCACCCTTCTTGCCCATTCCCCCCTCGTTGTTCATCACAGGAATCATTGTGCGGAACTTATGGCAGTCGAACAGCTTCCCATCCTTGCCCACGCGCTTCTGCACGAAAAGCACCGACCCGCCCGGCATCTTCACCTTAATCAAGATGGCCACCAACAGCAGCACCGGCCACAGAATCAGTAATCCCAATAGCGAGACCACCCTGTCAAATATCCATTTCAGAATCATAGTCTTAATCTTTTATCCTTCTTCATTCACCGCACTCCTCACCCCTTTCACCAACATGGCCGGGAAAAAACGCAGCGAGTCCAACGGGAAGATCCTCGCGTGGTTCAGCAAATCTCCTACACGCTGCCCCATCGAGATGCACTTTCGCACCAAGAACGGATACCTGCCATAATAGCTCATATCCCTATTATGCCCAAAGTTACCCACCGACATCACGAATGCCTTGATCCGCTCCGCTTTCCGACTCCAATTCGCAGCGTTGTCATACATCGGCATCGCCTCCGCTGGCATCCCAAGGTCGTTCACGGCCAAGGCTGCAAAGGCCTTCCATTCACTCACCAGCCCCATCCGGCGGATGAGCGGCTCCACCTTCTTCACATCAAGCGTCTCACGATACGTCCACAGCAGCCGGCACCAGTCGCAGATCTGCCGCAGGCCCAGTCCGCCCTTATAGAAGTGATTGAAGAAATGCGCAAACACATATACCGCATCATTCTCCTTGCCAAGCATAAACACCTTCGTTCCGTCGTTATCCCACGTCCGTACGTTGCCACCGCTGAAAGTTTCTTTTTTTATCTCATCCAGCACATCGTTAATCCGTCGTGGCAAGCCCATACGCAGGCTCCCGTGCAGCTCCACCACCCACGGATCGATGGTCATCCCCAGGTGTTTCGAGCCCTTGTATTCCGACTCCACTTCCGAAGCCAGTGGCGTTAGGAACGCCTTCGCCCGCTCGTAATTGTCATCACTCAAAAAGAAATCCACATCGCCGCAGGCCCGCCATAGCGGTCGATCGTAACACTGCGCCACACCCTGCCCTTTCACCAGCAACGTATAGATCCCCTCCTCACGCATCTTCTCCACCGTCACCCCAATGAAGTAATTCATCGCCTGGTTCTTCTGCTCCAGCCGCACCGTGCGGCCGATAAACTGCAGCACATCCTTCTTCTGCGGCTTACCGTCCACCACGTGCTCGATGCCAGCGGCGAGAAGTCCCACCACACTCTGCTCCTCGGCCAGATCCAAGACGGCCGAAAAGTCAATTTCTCCGAAAGGCGCAAGCTGGACCTCCTTTTCCCAGAGCCCAGCCCGCAGCAGCGCAAAGAATACGGCTAAGTTGTTATTCTTTTTCAAGACTTTTATTTCCTTGCAAACGTCCTAAACACCCATCCTCTCACACTATTGGGCAACAAGAGCTGGATGATAAACCGCTGGACATAGTTTGCGGCAAACTGTGTCTTGGTAATCATACCATTCTTTAGCATCAGCTTCTTGATACCAATCTCGCTGTCGAAGTATTTTTTACCGCCTCTACGAGCATATTGGTCTGCCCCACTTCGCACGTTCACGGCCACATCCGGGATATTGGCGAACACGCATTTATTCATCATCATACGCACCCAGAGATAATAGTCCTCGTTCCAAAACCAGTCCTGATAGTTTCCAGCCTTAAGCACGGCCTCTTTACGGAACATCACCGTGACGTGGTTCAGCGCACAGCGGCTCTTCATAAACTCATATATCTCTTCGTTCGTCAACGGCACCTCCCTGCGGCCCACGATATTGTCTGGCGAATCAATAAACTCAGTCATCTGCCCTCCCACAATATCACACTCCGGGTGTGCATCAAGATATGTCAACTGTTTCTCAAACCTTTCTGGCAGGCAAATGTCATCGCTATCCATACGGGCAATGATGTTATATTTGGCATTCTCCACACCAAGACGAAGCGCATTACCCAGACCACCATTCTTTTCGAGTCTGATGATATGCATCACATCTGAATACTTGTCTTCATACTCAGAGAGCAACAAAGAAAGCTCTTCTGGAACAGGCCCATCCAGAACAAGGACCACCTCGTCCGGCTTCACGCTCTGATGCACCAGCATACTGTCGAGCGCTACCCGCACAAACTCTGGCTTGTCTTTTTTATAGACTGATGTACAAACACTAAATTTATTATCCATTAGCCCAAACCATTTTGTTCTTCTTTAAGATGAGAAATGACATCACTGAACATGGCATAAAGATCATTATTAGCCTTCCACCCTAACGCGCTCAGTTTCTCTGTATTTAATCTAAGTTTAGTAGTCGGTGCGTAGCCCATATCATCACGTAAACTAAATACAACACGTCCAGACGGATTAAACTTTTCCTGCACGAACTGAGCCATGTCTCTTACGGAGATATAAGAATCTTCCCGGGCCGCATTATACACATCTCCGGAAGCACCCTTATAAAGCACGCATAATATTGCACTTACAGCATCTTCAATATGAATATACTGCCTTGCTGCTACACCATTTGTATGGAGTTCAATGTCTTTACCTGCCGCTGCAAGTCTGGCGAATTGCGCAAACACACGCATATCATTATCATCAATATATGGCGAAATGGTTTGCGTAAGCCTAACCACCTTTACAGGCACATTATATTCTTCTGAATATGCATGGCACAAGCTTTCGCACATACGTTTAGCCATATTATAGGAACTGCGAGTTTCCATAGGATTTACATAACCTTGGAAATCCTCGTCTATCGACTTGCTGTCATCCAGAACGGTACCATACGACTCCAATGAAGAAAGATATACAAAACCTTTTATATCTCTTTTTCTCGCATACTCCAATAAGGCTGTTGTTATCTCAGTATTGAAACGCATAGTTTCTACAGGATGCTCGACAAAATATTTAGATGCAGTAGGACTGGCACAATGGATGATATAGTCAAAGTCTTCAGAGAGAGTACTTACAAAGCCTTCAAGAGAAGTCTCTTCCCACCTGACTTTCTCATATAAATCTGTAGGAAACATTGCTTTAGCTTTGTCCACACTTCTAACAGGACAAGTCAGACAGTATCCCTCTAATGATAACTTTCTTACTATAGCAGAGCCAATTAATCCAGTTGCCCCTGTGATTAAATATTTCTTGCTCATCAGAATCCAAATATTTGCTGATTTTCATGCACCTCTACCATTGCCTTAAAGATAAAGTAATCAGTAGGAGTCGTAATTTTGATATTTTCCATTGGCCCGATGATAGTATTCATCTTATAACCATAATGGCTCATCATGGTACAACTATCGATATAGTCGTTACGTCCTTCATCTATTGCTTTACGATGAACAGATATAATATCCTTCAAGAAAAAACTCTGAGGGGCACGTGCTATCAAAGAATTTGCTCTTGTTGGTATTTCCAGGCCACCATCCTCTTTCTTCACGATAAAGGTTTCCGTTGCCGGAATGCAGGTAACGCAATTGCCCTTTTCTCTCACTGTATTGATATTATCGGTTATCGTTTCATCTGTAATCAAGGGTCTCACTCCGTCATGGATAAGTACAACAGTGTCTTCCTTGCCGCTCGAAACTTGCTCAGAAGCCTCCAAACCTTGATAGATTGACTCCTGCCCAGTTGTTCCACCTTTCACGATCTTTACCACCTTGTTGATTTCAAATTTCTTCAGCATCTTTTCAAGGAAAGGTATCCAACTTTCGATGCACACCACTACAATACCATCAATCATAGGGTGGTTATCAAAGAGTTCAAGTGTATAGATGATAATCGGTTTACCATTATACTCTAGAAACTGTTTCGGTCTGGATTTGGTGTGCATCCTATTGCCGGAGCCACCTGCAAAAATCACTGCAATGTTCATATCATTTACAATATGTTATAATATTCTCGTTTATAAATGTTTGCGACTTATCTCTTAGGTTTTTCAATCGTCCATTTACACTTGTCCAATCAATTTGGGGATTCTCTGAAGGTATTTTCTTATTATCAAAAGGTATCAGGCGGTCTGACATCCCCATGATATCTGCAATATTCTGCATCTTATAATCACTATTATCCCGCTGGAATAAGAAAACATCCTTCTGATAAATCACAGAAAAGCAGAACCCATGGAAGGAGTTTGTGATAATTATATCAGCATATTTGATAAAGCCTATCCATTCTTCAATCCCTACTCCGACTTTTACCTTATGTGGTGTTATTAGTTGGTTTAGTGCATAATTTGAAACTTCGATTACCTCTAGTCCTTTTTCTTTGGCATATCGAATTCCTTCATTTACCATCGCCACATCATTAGATGTAACATTATAGATTAAAAGATACTTCTCTTCTTTAGGTTTAATGCATATTCTATCATAATCAGTTGCATCAAGCAGCAAGGTCGGGTCTAACACTGTTGGCACATCAATTCCCATCTCCTTTCTAAGATAGTCTGCTCCAGCTTCTTCTCTTGCTGATACTGCATCAAAAGTTCCAACCAACTCCTTAAACGTCAATAAGAGTTTGTCTGACAACTGTTTTGAGCTCAATGTCGGTGCATAAGCCACTTTTCGTGCATTGCGTGCAGCAGGAAATCCCAAAAAGAAATTCTCATCAATACTATTATTTCCTGTAACCTTCCAAATCACATCACTCTCACAAACAAAAATATCGATGTCCAGATTGTCTATCTTTTCTGTTTTCAATAGAGATTCATAATCATACCTTGTTTCAGTTGTTATGATATTTCTTTGGATAAACTGCTGGAATTTTTTGAATCTCCGTATGTTGGGTATAAAACCTATCAACCAATTAAGCTTAATGGCAACTAATTTAGCAATAGTTCTTCCTCTTTCTTTGTTTAATATAGGGTATTTTAGATTATCACCATCTACTGCCTTGGGAAAATAGTCTATGACAACTGAATTTACTCCTTTCCTATGAAGTACCTGTTGAAAAGCATAGCCATGCAGCGTTGCACCATAATTCAAATGAGAAGAATTCGTAACAAAACTGATAATGGCTACATTCCGGCACTTACTTGGCTGGGGGGGTATTTTTCTTGTTCGGATTATTACACCAACCTCTTACCGTTTCGTTCAATTTGTCTCTGTACACCTCGTATGTTTTAGGGTTCTGTATATTGATGTCTTTTGTTATCTTACCACGCATTAGAGATTTCTTAATCTTTTCACACTCCGTCACAAGTCCGCCAGCAGTCCATCTTACCACATTAAACAAATCCTCTAGGCCATCAAAGCGACCGGCGTTCTCTCTTGTGGCATTAAGTCCTTCAGATGGAATAAAAATCACAGGGGTTTCAACTGCCAGACAGGGTAACGCAGCATGGATGCGGCTGGTAACAACAAGCTTTGCACCTGCATAGAGCCTAATTAATTCTCTTGCTAATTGCATTTTCTCATCATCAGTAATACCGACATTCTTTATAGTATGAGAAACGTATTCAGCCTCAAATAATAACTGGTCGTCAAAAAGTTTACTATAAACCTCATAAAAGGTTGCCATACATAAATGTCTGTCCAGCCACCTACTATATTGAGATATACGTGTTGGTTCATAGTCTATTTTGAGTGCAAGTCTATGTGTTTTAACAGGATGCTTCAGAAAATGCCACGTTGCCTTAAGCAAACTTTTGGTTATAAGTTTAGGAGACTCTTTTCTAAAGATGTATGGGTCAACAAAAATTATTTTCCCATTCTTCTCTTCCGTCTTGTATGTGTTTCCCAAAGTCAATGTCAGGCATGCAGAGAAATAAGTATTAATGCCATGCCGCTCTAACATTCTTTGTGTACCCTTGTCCCGGGCACCAATAGGCTCATGCTGTTTTAAATAGTCTATAACCTCTGGACGGAAAAAATCTTTTTCTATCTTCGAGTTGATGTGCAGCGAGACAAACAATGGATTGATGCATTTAGTTGGAGGAAAGTTCTTTGGTTGCCACATATACCATCCATTCATAATGACGTTTATCTTTTCATCCGAATGGACAGTATTCAGTTCTTCCCTTTCCACATAGCAATCTACCTTATCCCAAAACTGTTCCTGGGCCACGGTCTGTATGTAATCTCCTATGTTTTTTCCTGCTGAGCTTCCGCTGCATTTTAACAATCCGTTCATTATGTCAGATTTTGAAATCTACAATAAAGTGTCTTTCGCGTTTTTCCACCGGTGGAAGTTTCATATAATCGCCATATAAATTACTAAGGTATGTATCAAATCCTGCAGCTACGTATGTCTTGCAACCTTCAAATGTTGCTTCCTTGACAGGAAGAAAGGCCTCCACAGGTAATGTTTCCTTCAAATAATGATTTCTACCCGTAGGGATAGTCATATAATTGCTCTTTTTACTTTTAGCATTGAATCTATCGAACCAATACACCCACTTCTTATGTGATGCAAAAGAAAAGATTTTTCCGATAATCACCCGTAGCTTATATCTCTTCCATGCTTCGTCATCTTGTTTAGAGAATAATTCCATGTTTTTGCTTCTATGCTGATGATACAATGTGCAAGTACAAACAGCTTCAATAAAATCAGATGCGAATGCCTTCATACGTCTGATGAAACCATTATTAGGGGCATAGTCCATCGGGAACACGTCAATAAACACAGATGACGGGGATAAACCATTATCATCAAATATATCCTTACATATCGTCCCTTTAAGATAGATCTTTAAAAAATTATTTTTAACATCTCTATCTTTTTGGGGGTATTCAAACAGATACTTCTCGTTTATCTTACCTTCTTCATAGAGTTTTATCAGCTTTTCATAATCCACACGAGGCATCATCAGGTCAAGGTCATCATCCCAAGGGATGTAGCCCTTATGTCTTATTGCGCCCAAACACGATCCGCCCCCAAGCATAATAGTAATACCATACTTATCGCATAATGCGATAATATCATTATGCATTTGAAGCAGTGTCCGTTTTAACAAGGCACACTCTTCTTCTGACAATAGCCTGAGAATAGACGTATTTCTGGCTATTTCATTTAATATCTCAGTATCTGTCTTCATTTTTTAGAAATATAATCTCCAACTTTTGTCAACACCTCGTAATGGAATATTTACGTGAGTTTATCCTTTCATTCCGAAAAGACAAGTCTCAAACGTCTTCACCTTTTTCATTCAGAAATCGTTCTGGTCAAAAATACTCTGCAACTTATGCCTTATAGATTCTCCATCTCCATGACAACCCCATCCTGCATCTGCGGCCTCTATCTCGTCAGCCACATCAGTGCCAGGTATAACCCAGCAAAGAACGCCATATACCAATGTTTCGAATAGTCCCATAGCATACACTCAACGCATGAAGCCTCACAAACATATCAGAATTATAGATTGCACTTCCTTCTCTGGACCAGCGTATTATTATGTCTCACACAGATTGTTTTGCGTCAATCATCCTAATCCACGATTTCCAAACGCTCCTAAGACTGCATACAACATCACGAAGATAAAAGGCAATTGAGTCACAAGGAAAAATGATCAGCCGATATAACGCATTTTGAGTATTCCTTGTAAAAGAGATAATCTTCCTTAACAGATAAGAGTTCTTTCGCTGATACCTACAATCCTGTTTATGACCAAAGTTCCCAGTCCTAAGGATAAACGCCATCAGCCGATCTGCCTTCCATTCTAATAAGGTAGATTGTCGATAGAATGGCATCGCATCCTCTGGCATGCCTAGATATTTAACTGCGAGAGAGGCGAAAACGCTCCATTCGGATTGGAGGCGCACTTCATTTAAACGCGAGGCCAATAACTTATAGTCAATAGATCCGCGCCCCCTCCACAATAAACGGCACCAGTCGCAAATCTGACGAAGTCCAATTCCTGTAGAAAAGAAATGTTGAAGAATGTGAGTAAAAACGATGATGACATCATCATCATAAGACGGAAGCTCTATCGTGGTATTTGTATTTATCCAAAAACGATTTTTAGCCTTTTGAAATATATTAAATTGAGCCTCATCAATACACTTATTCACCCGGCCGAGCCGATAATTACGCATAGAGCCATGTAGTTCCACGGTCCAAGAGTCTATTGTCATACCCAAATGCAACCGATCCCTGTACTCCTTTTCCACGTGGGAGGCGATGGGAATTAAAAACGATTTCGCCTTCTCGTAATTCTCTGCATCCAACAACAAATCCACGTCTCCAGCAGTCCGCCATTGCGGTCGCTCGTAGCACTGAGCAATTCCTTGACCCTTCACAAGCAGAGCTTGTATTCCCTGCCCTTTCAACGTAGCAAACAACTCCGCAATAAAACGATCCATTTCAGCATTCCGCCCCTCCATCGAAAACACTCTCTTCATAAAGGGTAACGCCTGCTGCTTAGTCACTCCCCGACCCTCAATATGCTCAAGTCCTGCCGCGACAAGACCGACAACCGATTGCTCGTCTGCTAACCGAAAAATGAGGTTAAAATCCACTTCTTCATAATGCAACAACCGGACAGGCTGTTCCCAAAGACCAGAGCGTAAAAGGTCAAAAAAAACATGTCGGTCAAGCAAACGTTTTTTGGATTCTATCATAAGTCGAGTGACTCAATTACAAAGGATGAGCAGATAAGTTGCTAGGAAACAGAATCTAACTTATCAAGAAGCGTTAATAATTTCTCATGAAAAGAGAATGCTATCTTTTCCCACTCGTAATCCATCGAAAGATTCTTTGCATTTTGTCCCTTAGTACTAAATTGACTCTTCTCTGAAATAATCATTTTAAGCATCTCATAAACACCTTCTGATGTACAAGATGAAATCCATCCAGCATTTTCGCGAGAAACCTCATGAGACATATTCGTTCCTGGAGTTACAGCAACTGGAATACCATATGAAAGTGCCTCTATTAATCCCATCGGATGCCCTTCAAATCTCGATGTCATAATAAATACATCCGCATGCAAAAGGACGTCCTCTTTCTCCTCTCCAAAAACAGCGTTATGCACTTTGAAGACCGACTCAATTCCATAATCATCAATAAGTTTGACTAGGTCGAAATAATCGTTCTTTTTAGGCACATAACAATTTACAACCAACCCAGAATCCTCAAATAAATGTTGCCCTTGCTTACAGGCTGAGGCAAGAAGATCTAATCCCTTATGATAGATAGTTGGCCGCCCAATGTACACAACGTTAACACCATTGGTCGAAAATAAAGTTTTTGTTCGTTTAGGCCTAGAAATACCATTGGGTAAAACAAAATGTGTTTTGTTCCATCCATCGCCTGAATCATTATACTCAAATTCAGTAAGATATTGAATCGCCAACGCTCGGCGCGTGAACCTACGAAAGAACAGTGCAACAGCTAGTTTTTTCTTGAGAAAATTAAGGAAATTATGGTTGTGAAACGCCTGATGGGTAAGTGATCCTCTTGGAACCACAATATATGGTACATGCTTACTAAACAGCTCTTGCGCCAAAGGTAAATCGTCTATTTGATAAAAACCTTCGAAAACAACGACATCAGGATTTGGAAAGACATTTGATATTGCTTCAAAAGACAGTTTTTTACCTATTGAACTTAACTTATGAAAAGCTCCGACATTCTCCCAATGCTCAAAACTACAATTTGAAACATTTATCCAAAAACAATCATCGAACAATTGTTGTGCCTGAATACCAGCAGGGACACTCCAACAAAGGCCGGTAGCTTTGTCTTGGCCCAAATGTGATATATACAAAATACGCATTATTAATCGCGGTTAACAGGTGAGACAATAGATTTATCTTGAGCTAAACAATACCCTAAACACATCGCAGTTGGTATAGGTATCACAACACATCATCGTAACGTTGCTGTGCCTTGACGCCAGCCGGTACACTCCAATTAAGGCCCGCATCAATATTATTGCTAAGATTAGATATATAAACAATAATCATATCTTTTATTTTAGTAAGGAAATTCTATTATCTACAAACTCCAAGAAACTACGTGGCCTGATTCTCTCACGAAGTGGGTTCTCATAACTTATAAAATCCATAATAAAACCGACATCGCACTTATTAGACTCATCTATGATACTTACGTATTTAGAATCGTAAAACTCGGACTCCATAATACCTTTATTATTTGTCAGAATCGCTTTCCCATAATTAATTGCTTCCCACATTCTCAGCGTGCTTCCAACAGCCTCTTTCTGCATTATCTCAAGGATACAACGACACTTTGTAACATGTTTAAGATTATCAATATAAGACATACTCTCTATATAATGGATGCCTTCCAAAGGAATCTGCTCTTCCCGGGGAACTTTTGAGATGTAAAAATCACATTTCAATCCAGCATTCACCAACTGCCGATAACAAGCCAAGACTGTTTTAATTCTATTCTTAGCTGCTCCGACAAAATAGACATCGCACACAGGAATATTTACATTATCATCTACTTGATAGTCTGAGAAAACAGTAGGATAATACAGCATGTCGTATTTCTCGGCATCGATTCTATCGTATGAAATAAGCAAGTCGGAAGAATTACGGATTCTCTCTGGCCAGACTTCTTTCGGTTTCGTTTTAACGAGATCTGTATAAAAACCGACAACCTTTACACCAGGAAGAACGGAACGCAGTTTAGGAATAAAATTACCACTGTTTCGAAACATGTCGGCATTGATAAGAAAGCAAGTCTCTCGGCTGTTATCGTTAAACTTGATCCTAGAAAAATATTTATACCAAATCCCCCGAAAAGGGACCTTAAAAAACATATTCAGTTTCGAAGAATGCTGTAAACGAGCCAATCCATGCAAGAAACCTCTCTTGGGGCCAATCCCATAATAGATCTTCGCATTATCACATTTCTCTATATCGGACCACGTAACATGATAGTAATCAGCGTGGGACTGAATAATTACGTAATTGTACCTCATCACCTTATGATATTGTTCTTCTCAACCAAGCCATTAATGCTATTTCTAAGAAGAAGGATACCACTTCCACATTCTTCTATAACGCAATTAGTAATAGAAACATTATTGAATATTTTCTCATGAAAACGTCGATCATATCCGACATAAATAGCACGTCCACCATACCCCTTAATGTAAACATCATCAATCAGAATATCGTTCCTCCCTGGCCAATCAGGTTTATAATTCAAACTGATTGCGTCTTTATTACTGCTTGGCTGATTCTCTACCATTCTAATACTGGAAAGAGTAAGATTCCTGATGATGCTACCACCACTAATATTAATATGGCCATCCGTTATTTCTAGATTCTCCAGCTTACAATTGTCACATCCCATTATGGAGATATCATCATCTTCAAACTTACAGTCGTACATTTTGACATTATTTATGTTGTTTATTGAAATAGTACTATAATATGCATTAGAAATGATAAAACCATGTCGTTTATTATTCCTAAACAGGCATCCACGTATTTCAATATTCTTACATTCTCCAACAATTGTTTTTCCTTCCTTTGTTTTGACCATATTCACCTCTATATCTATGCCTGCTTCAGGTGATTGTCCGGAAGTATAAGAAAACTCTGAGTCAATGATTTTCGCACCGTTTACTCGTGTTATAGAGAGCCCTTGCCGGTAATTATTATATGATTTGCAATTTGAGATTATGACGTTATTTGGAATGCGCCCTGCTTCTTTTACCCCAATATTTGTTCCAATATAGAAACCATCACCGCGGAAAAACTCTGATAAAACATTCTCAATTCTTACATCACTGGCAAATGCTATATTAACTCCGTGCCACCATTGAGTGGGAGTTGAATACTCCAACTTTTGTCCAATTAAATGGAGGTTATTTATCTCCACATGTTCTATCGGCTTATCTCTGGAACTATCTATATTAATAGAAACACCTTGATTTAGACATTTAATTATAGCTCCATTACCATTGACTTTCTGATTACTGATACAATTCAACATTCCCGAAATCATATATATGCCAGATTTGATCTCAATTATGGGAAATAAAAACAAGTTTTTAAAGTTCTGGTAATTATCAGTGCCTAAAACATACTTTTTTGTCGAGTCGAGAATACAATCCGCTTTAATATCAAACCAGTCAGAATATGCTTCTTTAGCAGCAAACGAGCCCTCTAATTTGACGTTTTGGAAAATAACCTTTCTCTGTCCGATAACTGTTGTATAATCCCCGACTATTGTTCCATTCAAGATCCGACCATCCTTCTTGAAAACAAGTTTATAAGAATGCGGGATTGAAATTGTTTCCCCTTTCAGATCCATTGGCTCTGAGATGACAATTCTCTGCCCATTCATGCTCGTAAAAACAAGACAGATCTCTAAAAGAACAATAATTCTAAGCGAACGAATAAAAAAGCATCTATGAGACTTAATACTTTCCATACCGACCTATAATACCATGCCAAAGGCCACGTAAAATCATTCTGTCTTTCTGTAATCTATTCTTTTCATACCTATTGATAGCATAGATTCTCAAAAGAATAGTATTGGCAAATCCAATGACACTTTTGTGTTCAACCTCCTTAATAGTTTTCCAATGCCTCTTGGCTAATAAGATTTTGTTCCTGAAAATATAATAGCATCTCGATGGGGACTCGTTATAAATTTGAACTTTCTTGCCGAATATGCTTTTCACTTGACTATGGCCGACCTCGTGAGACAAACCGACATCTTCTGCCTGAAGGATCAAATACCCGTGTTCAAGCAATGAATAGCACATATCATGATCCACAGAATCAATAAACATTTTCTCACAAAAACCGCCTACTTCATCCCAAGCAGACAATTTCAATAATGCCCCCGATGTAATCGTCGTCGAAATGAGTTTAAAACCAGTATTCAAACTAAAGATACTATCATCCTTTATAATATTTCTATCGAGTACAATGCAAGAAATCATAGCTGCCATCGAGACAGAAACATATTTCTTGTAATTGACAATCATATCCGGTGGCACAATTGAATCTTGGTCCAACGTCAAAATCCAATCGAAATGATTTGTAAATCCATATTCACATTCCTGATTCAAAGCTTTAGCAATACCCAAATTATCGTCATTCTCAATAATAAAAAATCGCTCGTCATCACCTATTAACCGCAAAATCTCTAGTACATTATCGGAATGATTATCAACAATGACCACCTTCTCTACTTGTGGTAATACCGCCTCAATGTTGCTCGCTAGAACAATGATATCAGGATTATATGTGACAATTCCTGCTAATACTTTCATTTTTGACGTTTTTTTATTCTTAGTGTATCCAGCAATAGGCTTTTCATGCCAGGGGTTAGCCCCCAATAATATATGACAATAATAGAAATGAAAACACTTACAAGACCGACTGTGAAAAACCGATGCCAACCTATTGGCATTTGCAGGGAAACCAAATATGGAACAACAAACATAACAGCGCCACCTAAAATAGAATTCAAATAAACGTCTACTAAATACTTTTTAAGAGGCAATCGTGTGTATTTATGCGAGAAATACAAATTGCAAATGTTGTCGGAAACATAGAATCCAACATTAATCCAATAGACCGCTGTCGGAGAATACCCGATCTTCAAAGCCACATAGCTTAATGGTAATACGATGAGCACACAGCAGGCATTAGCAATATTTAGATACTTAATTTCCCCTGTAGCATGCACTGACATATTTATAGGTTTGTTTAATACGGCAAAATAAGATTGAATCAAAATGATTTGAATAAATACGGGAGTATATTCCGGAAATGTTCCAAGCCATAGTTTCAAAACAAATTCGACTTCGATATAGAAGGGAACAGCAACGAATAAGAATAAATAAGAGGCAATTCGTCCATTATTTATAATCAAATGAAAGAACTTGTCCAGTTGCTTTTCTGCATATAATTTTACTATTTGCGGATTGGCCGCCATCTGAAAGTTGTTCACAAAAGCTACAAGATGAGCATTCACAGAAACGGAAATTCCTCGAGCAGCATTCACGACTGTCCCACAGAAGATATTAAGCAAAATATTAACCCCTTGATTTGTAATGGGAGACATTGTCCCTCCCAAGAGATTCCACCCGCTATACGCTAACATTTCTTTAGTCAATGCCTTATCCCGTACAATTCTGAATGAGCATTCCGAAAACTTTCTCCGACAGTAAATATTATAAACCAAGGCTGTTGAAACTCGTATTATAAGAATCAACAATGCATACAAAATGAGTTTGTCTACATCAATATATTGGATAAAAAAAACAGCCAATAGATTCATTATCACCTCGTAAATGCTCATGATGGCATATATGTTCATCTCTTCGTGAGCAATGATGCATGACTGGAATGGCAACTGAATCAGACTAATAAGAAAGGCAATCAAGGAAAACTGAAAAACCCAAAAGGCCGCGACCTCCCGTCCTTCAGGAATATTAAGTTGTGTTAGGACAAACCAGAGACCTAAAGACTCACCTACTAACAGGCAAAGAACAGCGATAAAAACATGTATGCCGAACGCAATCGAAAATGTTCTCTTCAATTTCTCGAAATCTTGCTCTCCCATTGCAAAATTCAAGAAACGTTGAGTTCCTACTGTCAACGCACCGTTGAACATTGCAAACATGGCGAGTATGCCTGCGGTTACATTGTATAATCCATAATCAGACTCACCTAGTACCCTTAAAACCACCCGCGTCGTATATAATGCGACAATAAGGGTGACGAACATTCTGATATATAGATATAACGTATTCTTGGCTATCCTTTTATTATTAGATATATCACTCATCAATACTATATTCGGTCGAGGTGTTATGTTTTTTCAATATAAGAATGGTTATTATTCTGATTTTGAAAAAGGTAATCTATATAAAAAACCACATATAGGAATAGATATGCCAAAATAATAAGATTGTTACCAAAAGAGTAATTAAAAAGATACATGCCACCTTGCCCACATACAGATAAGGCAAAAAACAACGCCAAAAGTCTATGGAAAGGCATTTTTCTGTTCAATGGTTTTGTCAATTTGGAAAAAAAGAAGGAAAACAAAACAAACAATAAAGCAGCTAAAATGGGGCCATAATCCAAGACAAAATCTCCTACAAAAGTACTGAAGTAGGTGTCATCTAATTTCATATAAAAATATGTATTGCGGACAGATCGGACATTTTGTCTTTCACTTAAGCCCAACAAATACTTAAAATAACCGGCTGTTCGGCTTCCTTCGCGTGTACCATTAGCATCTAGGCAATACTCGTTAAAATTTAAAGTACCCTGGCCGGCATAACTTAATAAGCCTCCAACAGTTCCTCCACTTGCCGAATTATCACTCCATCGGCTAATTGTTAGTGCCATAAATGGGATGGAGACTAACAAGATCAAAACAATTCCAATCGACCTGACACTCTTTCTAATTTTTTCGTCTAAGAAATCCTTAAAAAGATAATAGGCGACCAAGATGGTCAAAAGAATCATAACAAATGATGTTCTTCCCCCTCCTGCTAAAGAAATCAACAAGTCTGAAACTAGGATTACAATTAGAAAAAAGACGATACTGTTGTTCCTATTCTTTAATGTCAAATAAAAGAATAGTAAAAAGATGGACGGATCTCGGAAAAGAGCATGAATTGTATTAAAAATAGAGAGGAATCCTGATGTAACGTTTTGGCTACTTAAATCAGAGTGTGAATCAGCTGCATTCGCTTCTTCATACATAATCTGACCAGCATCTGAATCAGTAAGCAATTGAACAATCCCGTCCGTAAGATGTGGAAGGGAAACAATCAACACTATTATCGAACAAACCCCATATATTATAAAAAAAATATACAGAAGATGCTTATTCGGCTTTTGAATAGAAGAAATGAGAGCTCGTTCATATTGGATTCCAGGCCATATAGCAATCAATAGCATTAAAAATAAATAGACAAAAGGAAAGAAAGTCAACTTACTATAAGCCCCAGCAAACCAACTACTATTATAAAGTAATAATGAGAGTATACTCCATACAATATACGATGCCATTATCATTGTACATGGACCAAATCCCTTCGTGATTCGTCGTTGATGTATGAACATATAAATCCACGCTATTATATAAAGAACCAGATAAATATTACTCCAGAAATCTGTATACATAATCTTAATCGAAAAATGCTTAAAGGCAATTCAATATAGAATGAGAAATGTCTATATCAATGAAAAAATGTAAATATCTATCCATTAATGGCGTGAGAAATGGAATACTCCTTTATCTACAATTAATGCATTTATGTCGCCTGAGAGATAATGAAGGAAAAACAATGCCGAAGATAGAATTGAAACATGCGATATTGGTACATATCTTTTCGCCTTTTTCTGAAAAAGACAAACATCGACATATTAGATATAATCACGAGAACTTATTGGCTACATAATCTGCAGCATTATACTCTCTTAAATCTTGTTTATTCCGAATCATAATTACTCATCCTTGATATACACAATCTTAAACTATCTAGCCAGTAAGGAACGGTTATCTTGAAAACTCTTTTGATTTTAGATTTGTCAAGGACACTAAAGGAAGGACGGCTTACTTTACTCGGAAACTCATCACTATGGCAAGGTGTAATATCACAGTTAAGATTCCCAGAATACTTTGCAATCATTTTTGTAAAATCATACCAACTACAGACACCTTCATTTGAAAAATGGTAGATACCTGTTTTGGGGTAAGTATTCCCGCTGAAATTGGCAATAACGGAAGCATAATCACTTAGAACGACGTCAATAACAGTTGCTAAATCATAAGCGTATGTTGGAGTACCGACCTGATCAAAAACCACATTGAGTTGTGGTTTAGTTGCAGTTAGATTCAGCATAGTCTTCACGAAATTCTTTCCAAATTCACTGTATAGCCAAGCAGTACGGATAATCACATAACCACACCCAGAAGACTTGATATTCTCTTCTCCATGGAGTTTAGTCAACCCATACACCCCAGTTGGTGTTCCTTTCTGATTCTCTTTACATGGAGTATTGTATGGGTCTTTACCGAAGACGTAGTCTGAACTTATATGCACGAGGAGACCATTGACCTCTTTCATAACGGTCGCCAGAGACGCGGGAGCTTCAGCATTGAGAAGCTCTGCTAGGCCATAGTGGTCCTCTGCGGCATCCACATTTGTATATGCAGCGCAGTTAACAATTACATTGATATTGTTTTCCTTTACGATTGCTCGTATGGAATTAATGTCAGTAATGTCAAGATTCGTGGTGTTTATATCCACATCATCGCCCGCTAGTTTATATAGCATAGCTATAGATTCTTCTGAAGCATCATTAACGTCTGTGAAAAAAAAACGATTAGATATCTCATGTCTTTTTGAATAGCGTGAAGCAATGATACGCATTTCGTTGCCCAGCTGACCATTGGCTCCGGTTATAAGAATATTCATATTATTCGAATTCGGGGTAAAGATTAACGTGATAATCAAAAGGAGATTCAAAATCATTGAATAGAGGATGCTTTGTGTCCTTTTCGCTCAAAATAGCCTTATCAATAGGGATTATCCAGTCTATACCAAAGCTGGTATCTAAAATGGATATACCTCCGTCTGCATGCGGCGCATAAAAATTATCACACTTATACTGGAAAACGGCAATATCACTCAATACGACAAACCCATGAGCGAAACCACGAGGTATGAAAAACTGTTTCTTGTTCTCCTCGGAAAGCTCGACTGCCACGTGCTGCATATAGGTTGGGCTTCCCTTACGGATATCTATAGCTACATCCAAAACAGATCCTGTCACAACTCGAACCAGTTTGCTTTGCGTGAATGGCGGTGCTTGGAAATGAAGTCCCCTCATTACTCCATAACAAGACATACTCTCATTATCCTGAACGAACCGAATAGGACGGACTTTCTCTTCAAACTCTTTTTGTGAGAATGACTCATAAAAATAACCTCTTTGATCATTAAATATACGTGGCTCAATGATAACCACGCCTTCTATTGATGTTTTGATTACTTCCATAATCAGAATTCGTCTGCGTTTCTCATCCCATTCTTCTCTACCTCAGTGGCGATGCGCAAAAGGTATTGGCCATATTGATTTTTCTGCATAAGCTTTGCTATTTCACGGAGATGAGCTGTAGAAATCCATCCTTTTCGAAGAGCGATTCCTTCAAGACACGCAACCTTGAGGCCCTGGCGTTTCTCTATGGTCTCAACATAGGCTGTGGCTTCAGCGAGGGAGTCGTGAGTACCAGTATCTAGCCATGCGAACCCACGACCAAGAGTCTGAACTTTTAGCTCATTATCACGAAGGAACCACTGATTCACAGTGGTGATTTCGAGCTCACCACGAGCTGATGGTTTGATATTCTTTGCGACATTGATAACTTTATTTGGATAAAAGTAGAGACCTACTACAGCATAATTGCTCTTGGGTTCTTTGGGTTTCTCTTCAATGCTCAAGCAATTTCCTTGGTTGTCAAATTCAGCTACGCCATAGCGTTCGGGATCGGAAACCCAATAGCCGAAAATTGTTGCCTTTTTCTCTTCTTCCGCAGTTCTTACGGCCTCGTTAAGAAGATAAGTGAAGCCTGCACCATGGAAAATGTTATCACCTAGCACAAGGCAAACTGAGTCGTCACCAATAAACTTATCCCCAATTATAAAGGCTTGTGCCAGTCCATCCGGGCTCGGTTGTTCAGCATACTCAAATTTCACACCGAAGTCAGAGCCATCTCCCAATAGACGCTTAAAACAAGGAAGGTCGTATGGAGTAGAAATGATTAGAATCTCCTTAATACCAGCAAGCATAAGTGCACTGATGGGGTAATAAATCATTGGCTTGTCATAAATTGGCAGCAACTGTTTGCTGACTCCTTTTGTGATAGGGTAAAGTCTTGTGCCAGATCCTCCGGCGAGAACAATTCCTTTCATGATTGTTATCGGTTATTATACATGGTTTCATAATACTTCTGGTAATCCCCGCTGGTGACGTTGTCCAGCCAGGCCTGGTTGTCGAGGTACCAGCGGATGGTCTTCTCGATGCCTTCCTCGAACTGCAACGACGGTTCCCAGCCCAGTTCGCGCTGGAGCTTGGTGCTGTCGATGGCGTAGCGGAGGTCGTGGCCGGCGCGATCCGTCACATAGGTGATGAGGTCGTCGTCGGCACCCTCCGGACGGCCCAGGAGGCGGTCCGTGACGCGGATGAGGGTCTTCACGATGTCGATGTTCTTCCACTCGTTGAACCCGCCGATGTTGTAGGTCTCGGCAACCTTCCCTTCGTGGAAGATCAGGTCGATGGCGCGGGCGTGGTCCTCCACATACAGCCAGTCCCGGACATTCTCGCCCTTTCCGTACACAGGAAGCGGTTTCCGCTGGCGGATGTTGTTGACAAACAGCGGGATGAGCTTCTCCGGGAACTGATAAGGCCCATAGTTGTTGGAACAGTTCGTGACGATGGTGGGCATTCCGTAGGTGTCATGGAACGCGCGCACGAAATGGTCGCTGGACGCCTTCGCCGCGCTGTACGGACTGTGTGGCTGGTACTTGAGGTCCTCGGTGAAGAACTTGTCGCCGTAAGCCAGATGATGCTCTCCGCTGGAAGCCTTGGTCGTGAAGGGCGGCTCGATCCCCTCCGGATGCGTCAGCTCCAGGGCGCCGTACACCTCGTCGGTGGAGATGTGGTAGAAACGCTTGCCTTCGTACTTCTCCGGCAGGCTCTCCCAGTACGCCTTGGCGGCCTGCAGCATGGACAGGGTGCCGATGACGTTGGTCTGCGCGAAGGTGAAGGGGTCCTTGATGGAGCGGTCCACATGGGATTCCGCCGCGAGGTGGATGATGCCGCCCACCTGGTTTTCGGTGATGACCTTCAGTACCGTGTCAAAGTCGCAGATGTCGGCCTTGACAAAGGTGTAGTTGGGCTTGTCCTCGATATCCCTGAGGTTCGCGAGGTTGCCGGCATAGGTCAGCTTGTCCAGGTTGATGATCCGGTAATCCGGATACTTGTTCACGAACAGCCGCACGACGTGGCTGCCGATGAAGCCGGCACCGCCGGTAATGAGGATGGTTTTGGTTAGGTTTGTAATGGACATGTATAAAAAAGAAATACTTTTGTTCGTCAAGTTATTCTTCAGAGGAGAATGCGTCTACATAATTATTCTTCCGTTTCCGGACTATCAACCTTGAGGACAATTCCTAACATCATTCTCTTCATTACCAACTGACTCTATTATCATACTACCGACTATTCGGTGCCTGATAATACATTTTGTACCATTCGGCGAACTTCCTCAACCCCTCTCGTAGCGTAATCTTCGGAGTAAACCCGAAATCCCGTTCCAGAGCAGAAGCATCGGCATAGGTGGTAGGTACATCTCCCGGCTGCATGGGCACCAGCTGCTTGTGGGCCTCGAAGTCGTAGTCAGCGGGCAGGACGCCGGCCGAGACAAGCTC
>Ga0256405_10005740_pt1 | contig 20882 bp, 8 predicted proteins | sample RumenRJG_02DNA_FD_189096 | JGI IMG/M metagenome (GOLD analysis project Ga0256405, IMG submission 189096) | Bovine rumen microbial communities from Lethbridge, Alberta, Canada - RJG_02 | ecosystem: Host-associated > Mammals > Digestive system > Stomach > Rumen | place: Canada: Alberta | collected... | reverse complement strand
GAGCCTGTGCGCCGTCAGTAGCTTTTTTGATCTCGTAAATAGTCCTAAAATGACGGAAAGTAGAATATATCGTATCTCCTTCGCTTTTCTCTCGTCTTTAACTCGTCAACCAGGAACAGTCATCAGACAGAAACCTGACAACCAAAATCAGCGAAGTACATAGTCAACACTATGGCTGGAGTAAGCCATAACTAAGAGTGAACTATGGCACAAGCGAAAAAACAATAGGAACACCACCGCAGTTGTGTACCTATTGTTTATACTTTTCCAACACTTTTCAAGAGCGTTTAATCTCCCTCTCCTTCGGAGAGGGTTGGGGTGAGGTTTTACCTTTTCACCTTTTTACCATTAACAATATATATTCCACGTGGCAAGTTATTCAAGGCTTTAGCATCACGTGCTACAACTTGTCCCTGAAGGTTGTAAACGAAATTAGATGAATTCATTTCGCGTTTATTTTCAATATTATTTATACCTGTTGTAGCATCGTTTACACCATCATTACTCAAGAAAATGGAACGAATACTAACACCATCGCCTCCACCATAAGTCCAGAAACCAGCTTTATAAATATGTGAGAGATTTAATGCTCCGTATGACGTTTTAACTCCATTAGCCTCTTTATACTTAGTTTGATTATGCAGGTCTATAACCACACGTGTTTGATTACCTATTTCTGTCATAGAACAGGCACCAAAATAGTCACTGGAATCAAACAATCTGAAAGAAGCTCCTACTGTTTGAGGGCGATTTAGCTCAATAACAAGATATTTGTAATCAGACAAATCTATAGCTGGATATTGCCAACCACCAAAACCATATTGACCAGTAATAAGCGTTCCCGTTGTCTCGTCAAATGTACCTTTAGAGTAAATATTAGGATTTACATCATCATTGGTAAGAGGGAAAAGATTTGAACTCGTTTTCTCATAAGGATTTACAAGAGCCTGTTCATACTTTGTTTCTGATGGATAAAACTCCTTTGCATAATCATCAAACCAATGATAACAAGGCCATAGGCAAGCCTCTGGGTCATTAAAGAATGTAGAATCAGTAGCTGTAGCTGGATTATCCTTATCAAATTGAGCCATATAATGCTCCCATGCAAAAATCAACCAACTAACATTACCATCATCATCAACTATCTTCTTGAAATTTGCACCAAAACCATCACTACCCACAGTACCTGTAGTAGATTGTGCGAAAGTCATCTTGCCATATTTTGAAGGCGACCAGTCTGTTTCCGTAACCATAATAGGATAATTTGCGCTTACAGGACCAATTTTTTCTCTCCATCCTGCACGAAAAGAACGATAGTCAACCTTAACATCTCCAGTTTTACTTGTACCTCCATTATACCATCCTGGATAGCAATGCACAGCAAAACCTATATTATCCCCTACAATTGGATATTGTGCAAATGTGTCATATCGTGACTGCCAACCAAGTCCTGGAATAAGAAGAATATTATTGCAATGCGTACGGATTTTATCAACAATAGCCTGCATATACATCGTCATCTCCTCTGCCTCCGATTTACCTTGCGATGTTGTAAAACCAACAGGTTCGTTAGCTAATTCAAACATAACAGCAGGATTATCCTTTAGCTCAGGTTGCTGACTTACATAATCCCATATCTTCAACAAATACTTATGATAGTCATCATTCAACTGTATTTTTTGAGGACAAACCCCAGGAGGGCGCATTACGACATAAAGTCCCTTCGCCTGTGCATATTGTGCCATTGGAATAAAGACCTCAGCAAGATACTTTTTGAAACGCTCCATACTAAAAGCCCTAATATCACTTTCATCACCTGCATTATGATATATCTGTGGATCACTACTCCAATAAGGATCCATGTGCAAACGCATAAAATTGACTTTCCAACCTGCTTCAATGATTTTATCAATCATATCCTTATTATAGTTCAGGCATCCCTCCACATCATAATTATTCCAGCGTTTACCTTCCTCATTGAAATATGAGCTGTAGGTCTGTGCAAATCCATGCAGATTAACAACATTGCCAGCAGGATCTTTAAAATAACGTCCTTCAACGTGAAGTGGAATCAAGTTATCACCAACCCGCTGTCCTCCTCCGTTCACATCATTAGCACAGCAAATGTTGAAGGGCACAATACCACTTAAAAGTAGTAACAAAATAAAAAAAAGTTTCTTCATTGTTCGGTTATTTATAAGCCCATCCCCTACCCTTCCCGATAGGGAAGGGGATAGGCTGTTAGATTGTTTGAAACAGAAACGGCGCGTATCACTACGTGCCGTTCCTTAAACCAAATTAATCATGATTTTCACATAGGAAAACCTATTCTATGTCTTTTTATTCTTCTGCATTTTCATAATGCTCAGCGCCAAGTCCCTCAGCAAAACCAGCATAAGTGTGCTTGCGCAAATAGTTGCGATCCCAGAGACCTGTTGGCTCACCCTTGCGCCATTTTGAATCTGCAGGAGAGTCGGTAGCGCACCACTGTGTGATACCATACTGCTGAGCAACAGGAACAATTTCAAAGTATTTGCTGACAATAAACTTGTAGAAATCACTCATCTGATGATGCTGAGCCTCTGTAATATCCTCTGTCATTACAGCTTTACCATCCTCAGCAGTATAACCCATATCAAGCTCTGAAATCTTAACAAGTTTACCTGTATTAGCCATAAGCTGCAACATTCTTACGATATGTTCTTCCTGACTCTTCTGAGCTGCAGGATTAGCATTGAAAGAAACGTGCATCTGGCTGGCAATACCATCAATCTTGGTAACGCCATCGCTCTCCCATTCACCAATCCAGTGAATCAAACTCTCAAGTTTCTTGTTATTATCCCAAGAAGACTCCAAGTTATAATCGTTGATGAACAGCTTCAACTTAGAAGGATCACCATTATGAGCTGCGAAACTCTTGCGAGCATCAGCTACAGCTATGCGAACATAGTCGAGGTCACCAAGATAATCCTGCCAATAGAAATTATTCTTTGCATCGTCAGCATTAACTGTTTCACGTGTAGCAGACTGAAGATCATAGAAACCATCACCATCCTTATCTACACCTGATAAAGCCTCATTAACAACATCCCATGTTGTTACATAGCCTTCACAAGCATTCATCATACCATCAATCCAGTTACCCATAGCCCAAGAAAGAGTGTCCTTCTTTTCTTCATCAGTAAGAGGAATTGCATTGGCTGACTTCATATAATACACTTCAAAATCGTCAAAATATAGAGTTCCTTCATATTTACCCATATTCAACAACAAGCGAAGAGCATTATCTCCAGTTACTGTACATGCTACATCAACTTCTTTCCACTGTGTTGTAACAGAAATAGCAGGAAAATCTCCACAACCCTTATAGCCATCTGGATTCTGGAAGCCAGCTGTCAGAGAGAATGGAGCAGAACCTTTCACTTTCATCTTCAAATGATACTGCTTTCCATTTTCAAAAGCATCACCTGGTTGGAAATTAATCTGAGAATCCCATGCATTGGTCTTTGCTGAACGGTTTGTAACTTCACAAACACCATTAACATTATGCGGAGCTACATCCATACCCCAACCACCAAGAGACTCTGTACCAGAGAAATCAAGAGTCTTAACAGCAACAGGTATCTCCATCATTGGTGTCTCCATATGTACAATCTTCACATCTTTTATGTGAATTGTACCAACGAACAAACCAGATTGCATCATTATGAAACCACCATCCTGAATTGATTTAAATGGAAGAGAATACTCGTGCCATTCTGTAGAAAAGCTGAAGTTTTTGTTATAAGCCTTATCACCCCAACCGCCAATTCCAATATATGCAGAACCTTCAGAAGTTGCTTTACAAGTGATTTTCAATACATAATCAGTATTATTTGTAAGAGGTAGATTATCACCAATATGATACTGGAATTGATAATTGTTACTTGCAGCCTTGCTATTAACAAGTTTCAAACCGTCAGCATCAACACTAATACTTCCATCGTCATAAGTACCTTTCCACATAGTAAAAGCATCTGCAGCACTCCAATCCTTTTCGTAATCTATTTTTTCTACTTTTTCATTAGGATCCACTTGAATTTCCTTATCTGCAATAATTCCATTCAAATATTTATTGTTTTGCTGTGAATGCCATGCCAAAGTATGACCATAAATTGTCATATCAGCATCCTTTGCGGTACTAACAAACTGTTTTACTGTATTAAAGCTCATATTGCCATTTGCTGCAACGCAAGAGCCATACTTCATTGCATTTCCAGCAGTCATTTCCACAAAGTTACTACCAGCTAAACAGTAAACAAGTTCCTTTTTGTTGAAATCGTTAGCAGCCAAGGCAATTCCCAACTTAAAGTCAGGATTGCACTTACCAGCAGCTTTCATTTCCTCAACATAGTCTTTCAAAGGCTTATAGTTGTTCAGATACTGATATTCTTTCTGATTCTTAGTCATATCAGTTCTGTACTCTGAGAACTTATCATCAGCACATGATGATAAAGCCACTAGAGCAACAAGGCCTAAACCTATATTTATATTCTTTAATTTCATGATAACAAATGATTAATAATACTTATATTCTTGCGCTATTACTGAATATATTTTGAGGTGAAAGTAATTACACCATTAGTATTTCCACGAGTCTGAGCTACAAATTGATCAGATGATTCCATGGTGATACCTTCGCCGAAGTCAACACTATAGTTAAGAGTCATCAAATCACGATCCTTGTTGCCCCAAGCAAGTTTAGCACCTTTAACTGTGAATTTACCAGAACCTGTTGCAGTCATACCCTCGGTTGCTGAAGATACTGTTATATTACCATTAGCATCGAAAGTAAGCTTCAAATTACAAGTAACAGGTATAAGCTTAGTAGCATCGTTTGGATCTTGTTTAGTTACAGATACAGGGAAGATACACTCACTCAAAGAATTTGTTGTAATTTCGCATACTTCATCTTTTTCTATAGAAGCACCTTTACGAATCACAGTTTCTACAACACCATTTTTAGTAATCTTATCTTCACCACGACGAAGATAGAAACCTGCCCACTGGTTCATATACTTAACACAATAAAGTACATAATCCTTTGGAGCTACAGACCACATATCAGCATCTGTTCTTGCTGGTGTTACACCTGCAATATTAGAAATACCACTGAGAATACTATCAGCACCAACCTGATCCTTGATACGAACTGGTATTACATAGGTTTCCTTAACTGATGCAGGATCTGCAAAGAAAGCATCCTCCAGTTTTACCTGCATTCTTCCCTGAAAACCACCATCATAAGAAACAGTTGTAGAAGGAATAGTATAATAACTTGAAGGCATAGGCTTTACAGGGTTGTTTCCAGCTTCATCAAAATAGAGATTATCGCATAGAGAATTATCTACCATAAGATTCATGGTAATGTCACGTCCCTGATAAGCACCACCCATAGTAGATACAATATAGAAAACATGATTATTGTCATCAGTATTATCGCGTGTTTCGTCGTTACCAAGGACAACATTACGCACTACATTCTGACGTGCGAAATATACGGTTGTACCACCTTCGTAATCATCGAAAACAGGATCACCGTTCTGGCAAGAGCTAAGGCCTAATGCCATAGCTCCCATAAATGCCATTGTGAAATATTTGTTTATTCTCATTTTAATCTGATTTTATTGGTTATTCTTTATTTCCCATCCACGATTCTGAACCAAATTACTCCACTTCAAAATCTCGCTCTGTGGAATAGGACCATAATACATATAATCTTCGTATTTTCTTTCCTCTACATCAATCTTATTATAAATTGGAGCAGAAGTTACAGGATCGAGTGTTATCTGCATACCAGTAGCAGTCTCATTCATTGGAGCCAACCAACGACGAAGATCAGCAAAACGCTTATTCTCGAAACAAAGCTCTATACGACGCTCATTACGAATCAATTTACGCATGCTTTCCTTATTTGCAGCACACTCATCAAGATATGTATCATCTGTGATTCCTGCACGATGACGAATAGCCTTGATTACATCATAAGCAGAATAACCGTGGCTACCCTTACCATTAGGACCCCAAGCCTCGTTAGCTGCCTCAGCATAGTTAAGGAAAATCTCTGTATAACGAATATATACAGGATAGTGATACTGAGGATTCTTTGAGTTTGGATCAGGGTTACAATCCTCACGCAACAACTTTTTCATATAGTAACCTGTACGTGTAGAATTGGTAACCTTGTCAATACCATCATCATTACCAGCTGTAGTAATATCAGTCTTGATTGTTTTACCCTTGTAGCTTGAACCATTATGGATAATGTACAAATCAAGACGTGGGTCACGATTTGCGTATGGATCATTAGCGTCATAGCCACTACCATCTTCTGTTATAGGCATACCGTTAGCCATTGGGAAAGCATCAACCAAATTCTGGGTTGGATTGATTCGCCCCTTACCGTAAAGAGATGGAGGGAAGTTATCTGCCTCTTGGTTCAAACCAAGATCCCAATCATCAGCACCATTGGTACGACTTCCACGCCAAAGAATCTCTGCAGGACAAATACCAGATTTAAGATTGTCGATTTCTTGCTTTTGCATATACCATGTGTTACCTGTAGGTGACAAACCAGCTACACCACCGATACGATCAAGTACCTTTGCAGCATCGTCGGCAGCTTTAGCATAATCAACATTGGTACCTTCGGCAAAAGCAGGACTTGCTGCCAACAAAGAAACCTGTGAACGAATAGCCTCTGCAATACGACCACTGATACGACCTGACATCAAAACACCAAACACACGGTTGTAATCACCTGCTGTCTGTGCTCCTAACTCCTTATATTTAGCAGGAACATCAGCATCGTTGGTAAGATCTTTGTAGTCCAAAGGAAGATATTTTGCAGCTTCATCCAAATCTTTATAAATCTGGTCGAGACACTCCTGGAATGTTGCACGTGGCTTGTTAAAATCATCATCAGGATTTTCTGATACTGTAAGATTAGGAACACCCATAAGCTTACCATCAGCAGTCCAACCACCATGATTCATCAACAAATAATACATGTGCAAAGCACGAAGTGCATAAGCTTCACCCTTACGGCTGTCGCAATACATCTGCTTTGCAACAGGATCCTTTGCCCAGTTCACCAAATCAACATTCTCAAGGAAAATGTTCAAATACTGGATAACAGCACGACGATTTGTCCACTGTGACACAGGATCGCTATCTGCTTTCCATGAACCTGTAGCCATCTTCAGATAGCTATTAGTCAGATCATTGCTGACAGCATCATCAGTTGCTACATCAGTAACACTTTTTGTATTATAAGGCAGCATTGCATAACCATAGCCAAGTAATCCTTGAGCGTAGGTCGGTTCATTATAGATCTGGCTCAAATTACGATTATTTTCCTGAGCAGGTTCAAACAAATCGTCACACGAAACCAATGTCATTGACAATGCTGCAAATAAAAATATATTTTTTGCTTTCATTTATTTCAATTTTAGATATTAGAATGTTGCCTTAACACCGATGTTATAGTAACGAGCATCAGGTTCACTACCAACCTTCAGTTCAAGAGCTTCACGCTCGCCAGAGATAGTGAGCAGGTTTGCACCACTTATGTATGCAGAAAGCCCCTTAATCCATGTCTTATTAAACAAGCGGCTTGGTAAATCATAAGTAATCTGAACCTTTGCCAAACGGAAAGCATCTGTCTTATACAACCAGAAATCAGATGTCTGGAAGTTATTGCTGCCCGACATACTTGAAAGACGTGGGTAAGTAGCAGTCTCTGCTGTTTCTGGAGTCCAGCGATTACGAGCAAGAACAGAATACTTGCTATCATCATGCATCCAGTAGTAAGAGTTGTTCTTTACGCCATAAGCACCGAAGTTACCTGTACCGATAGCAAAGAATGTGAAGCCATTCCACTTTGCGGTGAAATTAACACCCATTGTGAAAGGTGCGCCATACCAGCCATACTTACCTAAGAACACCTGATCGTAGTTATTAATTTTACCATCATTGTTGATATCAACATATTTGATGTCACCAGGCTTAACTGTACTTCCGAGAGCACTCTGGTCAGCAGAGTTTCTGATTTCATCTTCACTCTGGAAGAAGCCAGCACTCTTGTATCCCCAAATACCATCAATAGCCTTACCTTGATGGTTCTGATACTCCTCAACATTGTTCTCATCAACCTTAGTTGCCTTTGTATCATAATAGGTACCTGTCAAACCAAGAGAAAGATCAACATCGCCAACCTTCTTATTGAAGTTCAAAGCGAAGTCAAAACCAATGCGACGGTTGTTGTTATAGTTGAGAACAGGCATAAAAGAACCATCAGGATAACCTGTGTTCAAGTGAGAAGGGAAGAAAGTAGGAACATCAATCAAATAACCCTCCATAGAGTTGATGAAGAAGTTTGCATCAAGGGTAACCAACTTCTGCCACAAAGAAGTGCGGAAGTTTACAGAGAATTCCTTGCGCTTGATAAATGTAAGATCCTCGTTACCACCTCTCTTTGAGTAGGTATATTTGTCACTTGCACCATCGTACCAACCATAACCATAGTCAGAAGACCAGATTCCTTCATAAAGATAATAGCGAACATCGCCACGAGCCAAGTCAATATCCTGATTGATAACACTACCTGATACGCTAAGCATCATGTCGTCAACAACATCATTATCTTTAAGGAAGCTTTCGTTCTTAAGTCTCCAACCTAATGTGAGTGATGGTGAAAGAGCTTCACGATGACCAGGTGCCAACTGTGCAGAGTGGATAGCTGCCAAACCGAGTTCAGCATAATACTTTTCAGCATAGTTATAAGAAGCATCAAAAGCCAAATTAGCACTTGAAGTCTTATGATACTGACCAGACAATGCCTGCTGATAACCAGAAGCAATCAACATTGCAGAGAGGTTATGCACATTATTGAAAGTATTGTTGTAATTGAACTGAGCAGAGAACAGCATAGTCTGATTATCCTTACTACCACTGATATTCTGAGTACCAGGACGCTGATCCTCAGCTTCTTTCTTCAAAGCAACAATCTCGTCCTTACCATTGATATTTGACCATGTTGGGATATATACAGCATACTTGTTGTCATATGATGTAGTATAAGATGTTGCATAGTCAACAGCAAAACGAGTCTCAAAAGAAAGTCCCTTGAGAACCTTAGCAAGATTAATGTTCAAACCTGTATCAAACTGGAACTGACGACTTGTCCACTTGCTCTTACCACCAGAATAGATATCAGCAAACACGTTGGTGGAATTATTCTGTGTACCAGCGAGGAAATACTTGCCATCAACCAATTTAGCTACACCTAACAAATCCCAAGCACCTTTAGCACTTGGATTAACCATATCAACAGGAATCAAAGGATAAGCGTTCTGTGGGAAGTTAGGACGCATAGTAGAAGCTGACTTCCAATAATCACCCTTTGAACTGTTTGAATCATAGAATGTAGCACTTGAGTTAACCCAAGCCTTGATGTCATCGCTGATATTAACATCAACATTACCACGTATGCCGAGACGAGAAATATTATTGTTCTTTGCCTCACCAAACTTCAGATAGTCACCTGAACGATAGTAGTTGATATTGCTATAGAAGTGAGCACGCTGTCCACCACCGCTAATCTCCGCAGTAGCCTCATAGCGAGTTTTTGTTTTGCGGATATAATCAGAAGAATAGTAGTCGATGTTTGGATAACGATAAGGATTCAGACCTGCTCCATGATTATAAATATCCTCAGCTGAATAAAGTGCAGCCTTGCCATCATTAGCAAGAGCCTCATTATAGAGAGTCATATACTCAGCAGAACTAAGATACTCAGGGAAAGACTTAGCAACATGCAACCCTGCATTAGCCTGAACTTCAACCTTTAATCCATCATTCTTACCGCGTTTGGTAGTGATAAGAACAGCACCCTTGGCAGCCTTTGAACCATAAAGCACAACAGCCTGTGCACCTTTCAGGAAAGTAATCTGTTCTATTTCACTTGGCTGAACATTATTTGCATCACGTGGCACACCATCTACCATAACCAGATAGCCTGCATTGTCAGCATCCATACCCCAAAGAGAGTTTCCATTAAAACCACCAACAAGAGCCGACATATTGTCAAGGCTGTAAGTATGATAGTTTTTCTTCATCAAACTCTCTACATCAACAACAGACACACCACCTAAGAGATCATTCTTGGCAACCTTACGATAAGCCACCTGAACCATTTCCTTGTCAGCGTTTACTGTGTCGGTTTCGTTCTCTACAGCAGTCTTGGCACTAACACCCATTGGAGTAAATGCAACAAGACCTGCCAGCAGGAACTTTGATTTATATGATTTGAATTTTGAATTCATACTATTTTCTTACTATTTAGTATTACTATAAAAATGTTATTTTACCAACCTGGATTCTGATTAAGCTCAGGATAGAGATAACCTTCGCTGATTGGCAATGGGAACCAATAATGCTTGGTGAAAAGTTTACGAGTAAGAATTAATTTCTTTGTAAATCCAGAAACCTGAGCATCTTTTGGATCATGTGTCTTATAGAAATCATCAGACTCTACACGCTTAAACTCATGTGAGTACTTCTGAGTATAAGGAGCCTCGGTGAGAAGCAGCCAACGCTGCAAATCGTTGAATCTGAAGCCCTCGAAAGCCAACTCTACCTCACGCTCACGACGAATCTCGTCCATGAACTTATGAGGATCAGCAACATAATCAGCACCAACATGACCTGCACCACAACGATCACGAATGGTGTTGATAGCATCCTCGGCTGTCTTATTGAAATTAGAAGCCTTAGCTGTTGCACCACCCACAGCAGCACAAGCCTCAGCATACATCAAATAGATATCTGCCAAACGCATGTATGGGAGATAACAGTTAAGGTTTGCACCCCAGTCGTAATCTCTATCAACCTCATTACATGTGTGAGGAACCAATTTCTGGATGAAGTAACCAGTACGGCTGGCATTATTAACAGTACGCATATTACCACCTGTGTAGAGCTGACAATACTGCAGATGAGCATACTGACCAGGAGTACCATTCAAATATTTGAAACCATCGAATACGATATCGTGATAGAAACGTGGGTCACGATTCTTGTATGGATGAGTTGGATCGTATCCTGAATTAGGGTCATCGATAGGCAAACCATTTGCCATACCATAAGCATCAATAAGATTACCTGTTGGCTGATGAATTACATTATCATGAGCAACAACCTTGTCAACCTTAGGACCGAATACCTTAGATGTGTTCCAGTTAGAAGAGTTGCCATCACCATTCATTGGACCACGGAAAATAGCCTCTGTGGTTCCTGGCATCTTCCAGTTCTGACGAAGAGTATAGAAGATATCAGAATAACATGATGTAGCATCATCAGATCTCTGGTGATTATAGATATCCTTGTATTTGAACTCAGCCAAAGAATACTTAGTAGCACCACTTTCTACGAGATTCAGCAACTCACCGAAAGCCTCAGCTGCTTTCTGTGCCAGTTCCTTATCATAATCATAGGTCTTACCGCTCTTGATAGCACCCAACTGAGCACCGTTCTTCATCAAAGGACTTGCAGCCCAAAGATAAGTCTTACCAAGATAACCCAATGCCATGATCTTATTGATACGAAGATCATTCTTGTTTTCTGTTGCAGCACCAACAGTTGTTTTATCCCAGTCAATAGGCAACAGATCGGCAGCCTCACGGAGATCTTTAGCAGCCTTCAATGCACAATCTTTATAAGAAAGACGTGGCAAATTGAGTTCTTTGTCATCCAAATATTTATCAACATATGGAAGACCACCAAAGTATTCCATCAATTCAACATGCCACCAAGCACGGAAGAACAGAAGCTGTCCCTTAATAACATCTTTTTCTTCCTGAGTACCAGTAACAAACTTGTCAAGATTAGCCAGACCGAGGTTTGCCTTACGGATGCAATACCATGAATGTGGCCACAAAGAGTGTGCGAAGTTGTTACCTGTAGCTGTTGGATCGTTACCATTCTTAAGCCAGTTACCTGTTGTTTCCCAAGCACGGAAATTACCCAAGTCAACCTGATGAGTCATACGACTATCAGCCTCTGGGTTGAAAATTTCATCATCACCCCAGTTCCATGAAGGACACCAGTTACATTTTTCCTTATCAGGAATACAGTTGTAAATCTGCTCTACAAATCCCTGAAAATTACGGAAGTTAGCAAAGGCATCGTCAGGAGTAACTGTTGACTCAGGCTCCTTATCCAAATAGTCTTCACAAGAGCACAATGTTGTGCCAAGTGTTAGTGAGACACATCCCACCAGAAATAAAGACTTTATTTTATTTTTCATTTGAATATTCATTTTTATATTACAATGTGAATTTAACACCTAAGTTAAAACGTCTAACTGTTGGATAAGCTCCAAGGAAGCCACCACCACCAAGGTTTGCCTCACGGTCGTCAGGCATACGAGTCCACAACCAAAGGTTATTACCGTTCAGATAGAGTTTAAGATAGTTGATACCTAAGTGCTTAATCCAGCCCTTGGTCCAAGTATATGCAACCTCAACGTTCTTCAAACGAATGTAAGAACCATCATAGAGGAACTGAGTACCGTTGCTAGCACTTGACTGACTTGCTCCCCAACGTGGAACAATAACATCTGCACTACTTTCGTACTTACTCCACCATGTACCAGTATTATATACATTATCAAGTTTGCTACCGAAGCTGGTAAGAGTTACATCGCGAGTTACATCTGTTACACCATAGAACTGTGCGAAAGCAGAGAATCCTTTCCACTCAAAACCAAAAGTAGCATTGTAAGTATTCAATGGGTTGCTACTATAACCATAAGGAGCAGAGTCCTTGCTATCGACAACACCATCACCATTGAAGTCAACAATATAGTAATCACCAACAAGACGATGATTATCGTTTGCCTCGTGAGCAGGAGAACCAATCAAATCATCAATATTATTGATAAAGCCTCTGTCGAGATATGACTTTGTCTGACCCATTGAGAAGCCAGCCTCTTTCTGATACTTAGGAAGCAAAGCAGGGTCGTCCTTCGTAATAATCTTGTTCTTTGCATGAGTCATATTGAAGTTAGCCCAAAGATGCATACCGTTAGCAAGTGTCTTGTTAAGCTTCAATTCAAACTCATAACCACTGGTACGAGCCTTACCCTGATTTACTGTTGGAGGAGTTGCACCAAAGTAAGCAGGAATAGAGTTACGCGCAGTACCGAAAATCAAAATATCATTACGACGATCGCAGAAGAATTCAATAGAACCTGTTACCAAACCGCCAAGGAATCCATAATCAATACCGATATTAGTTTTTCTTACAGTCTCCCACTTCAAATCCTCATTACCGATAGCACTCTGGAGATACCATTTATAGATTGAAGCTGTCTTATTCAAGTCCATGTTGGTATTTCCGTTATAAGTCCACTGATCCATATACAACCAACGACGGTTTGGATCAAAAGGATCACCTAAGTTATCACTACCGATTTCACCATAAGAAGCACGAACCTTCAACAAATCGAGGATGTGATTGTCACGAAGTTTCTGCATGAACTTTTCTTCAGAAATAGTCCAACCAATAGCACCAGAATTAAAGAAAGCAAAACGATTCTTCTTTGAGAATTTCTCAGAACCGTTGTAAGCACCGTTATACTCAACAAAGTAACGACCACCATAGTTATAGGTAGCACGGAAAGCCCAGTCTTCACGATAAGTAGGTATTACGCTACCACGAGCATTTTCCTGACGTGAGAACAATCCCATGGCACTAACATCATGCTGACCAAACTTACGAGCCCAGTTAAGTTGAGCCTTATAATAAAGGTTACGAACAGTAGCACCATTGTTAACCTCACCACCTTGGGTTGACCAGTTAACACCCTGCTGCCAATCAAATTTGTTCTGACCTTCAAGTTCCTTTCCAGCCTTTGCTACACCTGTTTCAGGATCAATCCACTTGGTTGGAGAATCATTATACAAGTCGTTGATACCACGGCTACCTTCAACAAACACATTATCCCATGCAACTGTTGCATAAAAGTTCAAACCTTTGGTAACAAAATCAAGATTCTGCTCCAAAGTGAAGTCTGTATTGATTCGAGTAGTTGTTACATTCTGCACACCACCAATAGAAAGGCTCTGAGCTGAGTTTGATACGTTTGAAGCATTTGGATAGAAGCCCCAAGAACCATCAGAATACTTAGGCAAGAATACGTCAGGAGCAATGTTATAAGCACCTGCCCACTGCTGACCAATCTGCCACTCGCTGTTTACAGAGTTACTCCAAGGTGACTTTTTAACACCATTAGAACCTGCAATGTTCACCTTCAATACTGTTGACTTGGTAATCTGGAAGTCAAGGTTAGAACGAACATTGATGCGATTAAAACCATAACCAGACTTATAATTACGTCCGTTGTCATAAACACGGAAGAGGTCACCTTCGTGTACAAAGTCGGCAGAAGCAAAATACTTCACAAATTTTGTACCACCACTAATATTCACATTAGCGTTATAAGACATGGTTGTTTTCTTGAACAAAGCATCCTGCCAATCAACATTAGCGTAACGTTCCTGCTGCTCTACAGTAGTTTGATTACGATAATTGTTGATAAATTCCTGAGATCGAATCTCTGACCAAGACTCAGGATAAACACCAAGCTCATGCTCAATAGCCTGATTACGGAACATAAGAGCATCGTAAGAGTCATACTTGTTAGGCAATTTAGAAGGAGCTTTCAAGGTTGCATTGAAACCTACATCGATTTTTGCTTTACCTTCCTGACCACGCTTTGTTGTAACAAGGATTACACCGTTAGCACCTTTCACACCATAAACGGCTGTTGCAGAAGCATCTTTCAATACAGAAATACTCTGCACAGAAGTGATGTCAACACTTGACAAAGGACGCTCGATACCATCTACAAGAACGAGAGGGTCGGTGTTGTTCCATGAACTTGCACCACGAATTATAATCTGTGGTTCTTCTTCACCAGGCATACCATTACCCTGAATAGTAACAACACCAGGAAGATTACCTGTCAAGGCAGCACCAATGTCACTAACACCAGCTGCGCGTTGCAACACTTCGCCTGTTGTCTGTGTAATAGCACCTACAACAGAAGCTTTCTTCTGCTGACCGTAACCAACGACAACAACTTCTTCAGTTGTCTGTGCGTCAGCCTGCATCACGATGCGCAGAGGTGCACTACCATTTACTGTAACTTTTTGAGTTTTCATACCAATGTATGAAACGCTCAAAGTAACATGATTAGATGGGGCTTTCAGCTGGAAGTTACCATCGAGATCGGTAACCGCCGCAGCAGATTTGTTACCCACCACAGTGATAGCGGCACCAATCAATGGTTCGCCGCTCTCATCTGACACATTTCCCTTGATTGTTGTCTGAGCCAATGCTGTCATCGACGACAGTATCAGCATGAAGACAACAAGAGATAAGACTTTTAAAAGTCTGTCTAAATGTTTCATTGTACTTATTAGGTTTATTGATAAATTGAAAAAAATAAATCTTCATCAGAAGGTCAGTACATTTACTGAATAAGCAGGGAGATGCACCTTGAAATTCTTGCCTGCCTTAATTTTCTTGGCAACAGGTACGATGTTTCGTGGATTGTCAATAGAATTCGTATCTTCTGGGTTTGCCGATGTAAGTATTATCTGCTTACCATTTTTCTGTACCTTGCCACCTTTTATATATATTGTTACATTCTGCTTAGTAGATCCACCGTTTACAAGTTTAAGATAAGTTTTGCCTGTTTTAGTATCAGTAGTAGCAGAATAATATATCTGTGAAAGTTCACCATCTTTAACAGCCATCTTTGGCATGTTAGCTACCTCTATTGGAACTATCTTGTTACCTACATGGTTAGCATACATGCACTGTGCATAGTAAGAAGGGCTGCCATAGGCATTCAATGCGTCAACACCAATAAGGTCGCTTTCCCACTGCATTCCACCCTTGTTAACATTAACAAAGAGAGGTGCATAGCAATGAGCAATAACAATATCAGAGTTGCGTTCCATAGCCGACATCCAAGCTGCATCACCAAGAGCTGCATTCATGTTGGTTGTTGGAGTTCCCTCGCGTGAAGCCCACTCGCCACAAAAGATTTTTGGACCTTTACGATCATAGCTATCATACTGATTGAAAGCACGATACATATCTTCTGTGCTACGATAATAGTGCTCATCGATGACATCGAGTTTGATGTTGTCAACACCAGTTTCCTCTGCCTGTTCCTTAATCATCTTAGCTTCCTGAGTTGAGATTATCTGCAAATGAGGATATTTTGCCTTGATTGCCTCGTAGAACTTCTTGTAACGACCTGGATAGGAGCCACTTAAATCAAAGAAATCCTCGTTACCAATCTCAACATAGTGCAATGGGAAAGGCTCTGGATGACCATCCTTAATACGCTGAGCACCCCACTTTGTATCGGCACCACCGATAACATATTCTATCTCGTCGAGAGCATCCTGCACAAAATTGTCACAGAAATCGGCTGAGAGATAGTCGGTGCTGAGAACATAACCTGCAAAAACACCAAGAATAGGCTCTGCGCCACAATCCTCAGCCCACTGCAGGAACTCCAGAAGTCCAAGACCATCAGTAGAACGATAGCCCCAAGGACTCATGTGACCAGGGCGTTCATCAGGATTGCCAACAGTGCGCTTCCAGTCGAAACGATTCTGGAAGTCGTTACCTTCGAGATAGTTACCACCTGGGAAGCGAAGAAACTTTGGATTCATGTCACACATCATCTGCATGAGATCCTTGCGAAGACCATTCTTGCGACCTTTGAAAGTCTCAGGGAAGAGAACAACCTTTGAAAGCTGATATTCACCTGACTTCAATGCTGTGATACGGAACTTTACATCCTTTGTTGCCTTCTCAAGATTCTTTGGAGCATTGAAAGAAAAATCCAAACGCTGCCAGTTATCGTTGATGTTCTTAACAACAGTAGAAGCATAAACCGTTTTTCCATCATTGCTAACAAGAGCAACTTCAAACTCGCTTCCGCCTGCAATGTTTGACTTCACTATTACAGCTCCCTGATACTGTTCACCAGCTCTTACAGGAATACCCCAATAACCATCATTGAGCAATCCGTCACCTTTCTGAGCTGTCCACACAAAGGCAACAGGGTTTGCACGATTGTAGCCACCCTTTTCCTCAATGCGCACTTTTGAAGTTGTACTATCTGTGAGAGACCAGAACTTTGCGCCTTCAGGTTTCCAAGGAGTCCAAGGATTAGGACGCTTACCATTCTGAGCATCACGAAACGAAACGTTACGAAGCAACTGTGCGTACAAGCCACCCTCATAAGCGAAATTTATCTCTTCGGTCATCATACCATAAAGGAGCGGGCTAACAGATGTCTTTGCTTCATCAAGACGAAGCGTCACCTGTCCCTGGGCATGAATTCCCATAGACGAGAGTAGTGCCATTGTAGCAAGTGCTGTTCTAAATGTTTTCATGACTATTTGTCTTTGGTAAATTTGAGTCTATATATTTTGTTAATTTTCGGTGGCAAAGATACACCTTTTATATATAATATGTTTTATAATACGTTACGCAAACTTTACAAAAAGCAACATTTCATGTATCAAAAACTTTGCGAAAAGTACCATTTGAGGTAAAAAAACGCGTTTTTCGGGCACAAAATTTCAGTATTTCATAAATAATGTGTAATTTTGAACCAAAATCAAATCAATCATGAAAGTCGCGAAAAATATTTGGCTAATAAACATACTATGCTTTTTGTTCACTTTGAACATTACTGCCCAAACAGGTAAATTATTCAATACAGAAAATCAACTATCGAGCAGTTTTGCTAATCAGGTGTTCCAAGCACGTAATGGTTTCATCTGGATCGCAACCCGTAATGGAATCAACGTTTACGACGGGTATAACTTCACGTTGCTAAGACGCGACTTTGAAGATAATCGTGGTCTATCGAACAACTATATCAATTGTATCGACGAAGACCATGAAGGCAACATCTTATTAGGAACAAGCAACTCGCTGATAGAATATAACGGCAGAGGTTTTCAGGTTGTTCCCATGTATGACTCAAAGGGAAAAGAAGCACGCACATACATCAACCACATGACTGTGTGTGAGAATGGTGATGTGATGATTGCCACATCAGGCTACGGACTTTTGCGTTTAAAAAGAGGCAAGAAACGCGAATGTCGCCCTATTGGTGGTGCATTGAAGAAATATGAATATATCTATACCGTGAAAGAGGATAACCTGCATAGATTGCTGATTATCACCGAAAACAACAAGCTATTGATACTAAATCCAAATGGTTCACTTGTTACAGAGGTTCCCGGTCTGAAAGATGTCAAAGCACGCGAAGTGGGTGTTGACAGCAAAGGAAACATTTGGTTAGCTACCATGGGGCAAGGACTTTACCTTATGCCACAGGGCAAAGGCTCATTCCAACGCATAGACATTATTGGTAATCTACCAATGTCGAGCATATATATCAGCAAGAACGATAATGTGTATATAGGCTGCGACGGTATGGGTATATTCATGTATAACCCTATTACTCACCAGGTTATAGACAATCCTTTCTTTAGCAATGCCATTGATTTAAGCAAAAGCAAAGTTAGCTCTATCATAGAAGACAGACAAGGCAACGTGTGGATTAGCATGCTGCAAAAAGGTGTATTCATGCAACCAGGCAACACCTTTTCTTTTGGCTATATGGGCTACCGCCTCGGAAATCACAATACAATAGGCAGTAACTGTGTAACAGCTGTTCTATATGCCAAGAATGGTCATGTATGGGTGGGAACTGATAAAGACGGTGCATACGAGCTTGATGGTAGCTACCGACTGATTCGTCACTACACCAACGTTCCACTTGTTGTGCTCTCTCTATGCGAAGACAAAAAGGGACGCATCTGGATAGGTTCTTATCGCAATGGCTGTGGATATGTTGAAGGCAGCAGCTATCACAAGGTAAACATTGGCAACAACCCTGAACTAAGTTTCTTTGACATGGAATGTGATGCCAATGGTACTATATGGATGGCGTCTATGGGACACGGTTTATTCAAATATGCGCAAGATGGAAGTGTCCATAGTTATACTATGAAGAAGGGTGCTGATAACAACCAGAAAATCAACAGCCTTCCCAACAATTTCCTATCTAAGCTATCGGTAAGTCATGATGGAAAGACACTATTTGTAGCTACATCAATAGGACTGTCTGCTCTCAACATAAAAACAGACAGTTGGTTATCTACATTCGGCAAAAACTGCATAAATAATGGTACTTTCTCGCATAGTGTGTATGCCGACCGCAAAGGTAAAGTGTGGTTTGGTACCGACGACGGAGTTTATTGCTACGATTTTCACAACGGCATAAATGAAAAGCGTTATACAATAAAGGAAGGAATTTGTGACAACAGCATCTGTTCTATAACCGAAGATAACAAGGGGCGCATCTGGCTTGGAACAGCACATGGTATTTGCTGTTTAAACCCTCGCACAGGCAAAACAGAAAACTACTATGCCGAAAGCGGTATTCAAAGCAATGAGTTCAGCGATGGAACAGTAGCAAGCAAAAACAACGGAGCACTTATCATAATGGGCGGCACAGGGGGTATAACTTGGTTTGAACCAGCCAAAGTGGCTCAGCAGGAATGGGATGCAAAAGTTGCAATCACCGACTTTGTTGTAGGCTCACGAAGCGTATTTGCAGGAATGGAATCAGGAATATACGAGATTACCGACAAACGAGTTATCGACAGCGAGACATTCAATCTCGCCCATGACGACAACTCGTTCACCATTCACCTCTCTACCCTAACCTTCAACAACGTAGAGCAGATAACATACGCATACAGAATAAACGGCGATCACTGGTACACCACCCGTCAGGGAGCTAACGAACTGGTATTCAATCATCTTGCATCAGGAACATACCATTTCAAGGTCAAAGCAATATGCAATGGTCAGGAATCGCCAATAAAAGAATTCACAGTAACCATTCACCCTGCATGGTATGCCAGCACATGGGCTAAAATTATTTATTTAATTGTCTTCATTGCACTAATTCGTTTCTATTTCATTTACAGAAAACGTAAGGAAGAAGACCGTCTGTTGCTTCAGGAACACATCCATGCCGAGGAACTTAGCGAGTCTAAGCTACGTTCATTCATGAACATCAGCCACGAAATTCGCACTCCTATGACACTCATAGTATCGCCTCTGCAACAACTTATCAAGAACGACCCAGACCCACAGAGACAAGCTATATACACTACTATTCGCCGTAATGCGAAACGCATCCTGCATCTTATCAACGAGATTATGGATCTTCGTAAGATTGATAAGGGGCAGATGGCCATGCACATGAAAGAAACCGATATGGTGAAATACATCAAAGATGTATATACTCTTTTCACACAACAGGCTAAGTCACAGCACATTAACTTGAGTTTTGTTCACGACACAGAGTCACTGAATGTGTGGTTCGACCCTAACAACTTCGACAAAGTATTGGTGAACATCATCTCTAACGCATTCAAATACACATCAGCAGGCGGAAATATACGTATTACGCTGACACATACTGATTCAGAAGTAAAACTGGTTTTCTTCGACGATGGAGAATCAATCCCTGAGGACAAGATACAGCATATTTTTGAACGCTTCTATCAGGCGCCAACCGAATCTAACGACCGCAAGATTGGTACTGGTATTGGTCTTGATCTCACCCGCTCACTTGTGGAACTGCACTATGGTGACATCTCTGTACATAACAATATAGATGCACCAGGATGTGAATTTGTTGTTACATTACCTTTAGGTAA
>Ga0256405_10005739_pt1 | contig 20882 bp, 18 predicted proteins | sample RumenRJG_02DNA_FD_189096 | JGI IMG/M metagenome (GOLD analysis project Ga0256405, IMG submission 189096) | Bovine rumen microbial communities from Lethbridge, Alberta, Canada - RJG_02 | ecosystem: Host-associated > Mammals > Digestive system > Stomach > Rumen | place: Canada: Alberta... | reverse complement strand
CAGTCTTGCCGACGGTCACAAACTGGTCGCCCTCGATGCCTGCTGCCAGCTTCTCAACCCACTCTGCAGCCTTCTTCGGCTCCTGGGAAAGGGATACCGGCTGGCCGCCCTTCTCCTGGTAGCTGTCCACGGAAAGTCCGAGAGCCTTCACGGCCTCGCCGATATACCAGGTCTTGAGCTCCGGGGAAATGTTCCCGTTCGCCATCTCGTTGTACATATTCTCGTCGGTGACGATCTTCTTCAGCGCGGACTTCACATTGCTGCCGTCCTCGGCCCACTCGGTATTGCTTACCTTATAGGCATCGCCGTCCTTCTCCATGTGCATCACACCGGTCAGACGCTTTGTTTCGTCAATCTTCAGCACGCTGCCGTCCACGGTGTAGCTGTTCATGTCATAGGTTCCGTAGAGCTTAACATCCTTCTCATCGGAATCATCCAGCTTTGCCAGAGACATGACCGGAATCATGCCCTCGCCGGACTTCAGGTTTTCTGCGGCAAAACCGGCCAGCCAGTCAGCAGCGGCCTTCACAGCCGGATTGTCAATGCCTGCGAACGCGACGGAAGCTTTGGCTTCTTCCTCAGCCTCAGCTGCCTCCTCTGCCTTCGTCTCTTCCGCTTCCTTTGTCTCCTCCACTGCAGCGGTGGTCTCTGTTGTGGCCGGCGCAGCGTTTCCGCAGCCTGCTGCCAGTACTGCCGTCAGCAGAAGTGCTGCCGGAACTGCATATTTTCTCATAATATCCTACCCTCTCAGTCTGTGCCTTAACCGGAAGGATTCTCCCGGCTCCGCGCACATATTAATGAATAAACAGGAATAACTGCTTCCATGCCGATTCTACTCCATCCATCAGGGAGCGTCAAGCCGGAATCGTCCATCCTTTGCACGGTCAGCGCCTATTTCTTCCCCAGATTTTCCACCACATTGGTGATAAGAGAAGAGCTAAGGAGAGAAGAAAGAAGCTCCGCCGCTTCACTGGATTCCCCCTTCAGGGTCTTCATGACACTTTTTTTCGTATCCGAATCCGCCGCCCGGTAAAGCTCCACCAGCTTCTTCTCCGCCGCCGTAAGCTTCATGGTGTCGGAGGATTTCCCGGAGGTCTTCGATGCTGTCTTGCCCGATGTTTTGCCGGAGGTCTTGCCCGAGGTCTTTCCCGAGGTCTTGCCGGATGTCTTGCCTGACGTCTTTCCGGAGGTTTTTCCGGCGGCAGCTGCAAGGAGCGATGACTGGGTGATGCCGGTCGCCTTCGCGATAGCCTTGAGAACCGCCTGGGAAAGCTCCTTCTCTCCCCGCTCGGCCCTGCTTATCTCCGCGGCGGTCACATTGCCTGCCTTCTCGGCCAGCTGTGCCTGCGTCAGTCCCGCTGCCGCCCGCGCTTCTTTAATCAATGTTCCCACGCTTTTTCCCGCCATACTGCACTCCTCTCTGTACTGCTTATTTCCCGTCCGCCGCATTCCTCCGAAGGCCCGGCTGCATCCGTCTGCCGCATTCCTCCGGGGGCCTCGCCGCGTCCATCCTCTGTATTCCATAATAACATCTTATCGCGCCATTCTCAAATACGTTTCCTGTAGCAGACGGCATAAAAACGTGGTAAAATGTTCCGGTCAAAAATTTCGAAGAAAAAAGGCATGCACTCATGACAGTATTACGGCACCTGCGTTATCACATATTCGGTTTTCTCTGGGGCGAGATTCTTCTGCGCCTCTTTTCGGTGACCCCGCTTTTCAGGGAATTCCCCGTACTTGTACTCTTCGTCCTGGGACTCTCGGCTCTGTCCTCCCTGCTGCCCCAGGCATTTTTCCGAAAAAACTCTTACCGCCAGGCGGCGACTGCCATCCTGCTGCTTCTTTCCGGCATTCTCTTTATCACCGAGTTTGCGGTATTCCAGGCCTTCGGCATGTACATGTCCCCGGAGAACCTCCACGCCGGCGCGGGCAATGTGGTGGAATTCTACGGCGGACAGCTGTCTCTAGCCGTGGCCGATGCCCTTCTCCACGCGCCCATTTTCCTGATTCCCTTTTTCATTTACCTGGCCGATGTCATCACCGCAAAAAAGGGCAGAAAATACCGGCCGCTTACCGTTGTTCTGGCGGACGCATTTGCCGGCAGGAAAAAGAAGAGCTCTGGCGCTTCCTTCCCGGTCGCCCTGCGGAGAAAGCCTGTAACACCGGCCCTTTCCCGCATCCCGGCCACCGACTTTCAGAAGACAACTCTGGCGCTTTTCGCAATCTTTGTTCTGTCCTGTGCCCTCTCGGCAGCCCTTGCCCTCACCGGCAGGGACCGGAACCTTTACGGGGCCCAGTACAATTACAATGATGCGGTGCAGGCCTTCGGCATGCTGGATGCCACAAGGCTGGACGCCCAGTATCTGATCTTCGGGAATCCCAGGGCCTCCTTCGGCGGCCACGGAAGACCTGCGGCAGCTCCCGCCAGCTCCTCGGACCTGGCAGCGTCCCCGTCGGACCTTGCGGCCACTTCCTCGGACCTGGCCGAGACGCCGAAGGTATACCTTCCCAACGCCCTGCCCATCGACTTTACCCGTCCGGAGCTGAATACGACCAATGCCACAAAGGCCCTGTCCGCCTTCGCTGCCGGCCGGACCCCCACCCTGCAGAATGAGTACACCGGCCTCTTTGCCGGCAAGAACCTGATCCTCATCTGCGCGGAGTCCTGGTGCGGCGTGCCGCTTACGCCGGAGCTCACTCCCGCTCTGTGGCGGCTGACCCATAACGGATTCTATTTCTCCGATTACTACCAGCCCTCCTGGGGCGGCAGCACCACCACCGGCGAAATGTCCCTGGTGATGGGCCTTATCGGCGAGGCCGGCGACAACTCCGTCATCAAGACCGCCGGCTTCAACAACTATTTCACCCTGGGCAACCAGCTGCAGCGCCTGGGCTACTCCAGCATCGCCTTCCACAACGGGTCCACCACCTACTACAAGCGGAACAAGACCCACGAGAATCTGGGCTACAACCAGTTCATCGCCTCGGAAAACGGCCTGAATAAGATCTGCGGCACCGGCTATCCCACCGACACCCAGATGATGGTGGATACGCTGCCCCTGTATCTTGATAAGACGCCATTTTCGGCCTACTACATGACCGTCAGCGGCCACGCCCCCTACGAGAAGAACAATCCTCTGGTCAAAAAGTACTATGACCGGGTGAACGCCGCGGTGGGTGACCTCTACGAAGAAAAAACCAAGTACTACATCTGCTACCAGATGGAGCTGGAAAATGCCCTCGCCGAGACCCTGCGCATGCTGGAGGAGGCGGGCCTTGCCGATGACACCGTCATCGTCATGACCGGTGACCACTATCCCTACGGCTTGGGCGGCGGCCGCGCCTGGGGCAATGATAAAAACTACCTGCGGGACCTCTTCAAGGCCGATGAGCTCACCTCCTGGACCCAGGACCAGAACAGCCTCGTCATCTGGTCCGGCTGCCTGGAGCACGAGTATAAGGATATGGCCTGCGAGATATCGGATCCCACCTGCAGCCTGGATATTCTTCCCACCGTATCCAACCTGTTCGGCCTTCCCTTTGATTCCAGGCTTCTGCCGGGACGGGACGTCTTCTCCGACGCAGAACCCATCGCCTTCTGGAACAACCTGTCCTGGGTGACCCCGGAAGGAAAATACGACTCCCGGCACCATGTATTCTACCCGGCGGAGGGCAAAACAGAAGACCCCGAATACGTGGCACGCATTCAGGGTCAGGTCAGTGATTTATTATTAATGAACCGGGAGATTGTCTCCTCAGATTACTACGGACTTCTCTTCGGACCGGACGAGGTCACCTTTGCCGGCGAGCTGCTCTACGACCCGGACACTTTTGTGCGGCCGGCCGAGACGGATGGTGCCGCTCTGGATGAGAATGCCGCTGACGATGAGAACGAGAGCAGCAAGAGCGGACAATGACAGCGGCTCATGGAGCATCGTGGTGGAAACCAGCACCGACAAAAACGGCACCAGGAAGGCAAAATTCGCCACCAGGGCAGTATTCTTCGCATAATTAATGCCGATGGCCCAGAACAGATTGGCCGCCGCCTGCACCATGATGCCGAGATAGATAAGGCCCAGCACCTGGAAGAAGCTCATGGGCGACCAGGCATGGAATACCGTGCAGAGGATGCTGCCCCCGACAGCCGACACGAACCAGGCCACCATCATGGTGATGCTCTGGTCCAGATTTTTCTTCTTGTTCAGCACGGAGAACAGGCCGTAGCAGACCGCCGCCAGGATACACGCGGCACTTCCCAGAAGAAGGTTTCCGCCGCCGCCCTCGCGTTTTCCCATCATCACCACCACGATTCCGGCAAAGGACAGGGCCACTGCCAGAGCTTTTCTTCCGGTGAAGTGTTCTTTCAGAATCAGGCAGGAGAAGACAATCAGCGCCACGGGCCACAGATAATTGAGAATGCAGGCCTCCTGGGCTGACAGCTGTGTCAGTCCATAGAAATAGAAGGCATTATAGGCAAACATCCCCAGAAATCCGAGGATGAACATATCCCCATATTCCCGCGGACCGTAGGCAAGCATCTGCCTGCGGTTCTTCTCTGTCATATTGACGGCAAAAAACAGAAGTGCGGCCACCCAGCTGCTGATGGCCAGGGTCTGGAGATTGGACATGCCTCCCACCAGGAGTTTTACCGTGGAAGCCAGTGTGCCCCAGATCAGGATGGCTGCGGCCGCCGCCAGAAAGCTTTTCTTTGCATCGGACATAATGGAACGCTCCTTCCGTTATCCTCAGATATCTTCCATGAATGTACAGAATCCCCGGTTCCATTACAAGCCTTACCGTTATAAGTTTTTCTGATAATCTTATCAGTCTCCATCAACTCTGTCGAGAACCCGGAAGGCCTGCGCACCGCCGCCTGCGGCGATAGCGTCCGTTTCTTATCAAAAATCAATCCCTGCGTATCCATCGCAATGGCTGATTGCTTTTATTGTTTTTGTTCACTTTACATAATCGTTCGGGCGGTTTATAATGAAATATACGGCACTATATCATGTGCTTTATCTCTGAACTTCCCGACATTTTCCAATTTCGATGTAACAAGCGCAGGAGGAAATAATGGAATACAGAAATCTGGTGACATTTCTGCGAGTGGCAGAATTGCAGAACTTCACAAAGGCTGCGAATCAGCTCGGATACGCACAGTCCACGGTGACTTTCCATATTCAGTCGCTGGAGGAGGAACTGGGCGTTACCCTGTTTGACCGCATCGGCAAGAAGGTCACTCTCACCAGTGCCGGTGAATATCTCGTTACCTATGCCAACGAGATGATGAAGATCCTGACAGAGATCCGCCAGCTGAACAACAGCGTGGACGTGATGTCCGGAAAGCTCCGGGTGGGCGTTGTAGAATCCGTCCTGGGGACCTTTATGCCGGACGCCGTGGTACAGTATAATCAGAAGTTTCCGAACGTGGAACTGGAAATCCAGTCTCATACCACCAGCACCCTGCTGGAGATGCTTCGTGCCAACGACCTGGATATCGCCGTTGTCATGGGCAAGCGCATCGTGGATCCGGATTTCAAGAGACCGCTCATCAAGAGAGCCGGCATCTCCTTTGTCACCAATCCGGACAACCCCATCCTGAAAAAAGAGGATCTGACCTTCACAGACATTGCCCAGGAGAAGCTGGTTCTCCCGGAGAAACAGAGCCTTTACCGCCGTGCGGTAGAGAATGCCGCCGCAGAGTACGACTGCGTTCTCTCTCCGACCGTACAGGTCAACAACACGGCCCTCATCATAAAGCTTCTTAAGAAAGGCATGGGCGTCTCCTATCTGCCCAACTACCTGATTAAGCCGGAGCTGGAATCCGGTGACCTGGTGGTCCTGAATCTGGAGAATGCCGTCAAGCAGGAGTATTACATCCAGGTTCTCTATCATATGAAGAAGTGGCTGACTCCGCAGATGAAGGAATTTGTAACTCTGATGTCGGAGCTGCTCAAAGGCGAAGAGGACGCCTGAACAATCAGATTTCCATAATCACTGCAGTATTTTACAGAGAACACTATGCCGCCGCAGCCGGAAATGCCCGTCGCTGCGGCGGTTTTCATGCCCGGGCGGATGCATTTTCCAGAGATATTATTAATCGAATCAGGCGATTGTTGCTATTTATGCCATCCATTTTACAAATGGTTACAGCAGGTATATACTCTAGCCATAGACGAAAGACAGGTGCAGATAAGCACCATAATTATTACACAGATAGTAATTCTGTAGGAGGATGTACTATGAGCATGGAGTATTTGAAGACGAAACCTATCACTGTCATCGGCGGCGGCGCTGTAGGAAAGACCATCGCTGTCGACTGCAAGCTGGGCGTAGGCGACAGCCAGGAAGTCAGACTCTTTGACGCGATGCCCTTCGCAGCTCAGACCCTGAAGAACCTTGAGAAGACCGGTCTTAACCTGGTCGGACCGCAGACCAACCGTGACGGCTTCTACCGCGGCGGTAAGGCATACCTTGATATGGTTACCAGCGATATGGCAAAGGCCGTTAAGGGCGCAGGCATCATCGTTGTAGCCATGGGCGCATACGGACATGAGCCGACCTTCAAGAACCTGGCTCCCCTCCTTGAGGATGGACAGGTTATCCACATCTTCACCGACAACTACGGAACCCTGCTGCTCAGAAAGATCATGCGCGAGATGGGTGTGAAGGCCGATGTTGTTATCGGTTCCTGGTCTTCTGCTCCTTACGGAACCCGCGTTAAGATGATGGGCAAGGTTATGTATCCGGAAGTAAGAGCTTCCTATCGTGCTATTACCCTCCGCGGCGCTTCCCTTCCGATGAAGGATTGGGATAAGTTCGTAGAGTCCAGCAAGTATCTTCCCTGCATGGACGCTGTCACCCAGGGTGAAGGCCCGGCCAAGGGAAATACTGTCCTGGATATCGGCTTCTCCAACATCAACCCTGTCATCCATGTTCCGGCATCCCTTCTGGGCGTGTCCACCATGGAGAACTGGGGCGTCATCTTCGGCGGACACGACCACAAGACCTACTCCATGTACAGCCACGGCCTGTGCCCATCCATCTGCGAAGTGCAGTATCAGTTCTATCAGGAAGAGATTGCCATCGCGAAGGCCATCGGCGTTGATGTTCCGACTTACAAGTATGAGTCCTTCTTCTCCCGCCGCTCCATCCTGACCCAGGAGTACATGGGACTTGACGAGAACGGCAACGACAACGTTGTATTCCCGCTGAACGAGCCCACCGACCAGGGTAATGTGGGACCGGATTCCATTCATCACCGCTATATCACAGAGGATGTTCCGGTTGGCTGCAAGATGTATCATGACCTGGCTGTCGCCTACGGCGTTCAGACCCCGATTATCGATGCGATGATCACCATCGCCGGCGCAATGCACAAGAAGAGCTTCTTCGAGACCAGCAAGTACAGCCTTGCTTATGTCGGCATCGACAACATGTCCAAGGAAGAACTCCTTGCATATCTGAACGACGGCGTATATAACAAGTAATATCGGCATTAAATAGCTGTCATACAATATCATCCTTTACTTACGGGCCTACTGCCTGCCGGAATGGCAGGGGTAGGCCCGTTTCCGGTCCGGGAGGGGACCAGAATATGGCACAGATAAAGTATACGACGACTTATAAGTTAGAAGATTATGTTCTGAACACAAAGTGGGAAGATCTTCCCGCAGAAGTAAAGAGCCGCGCAGTTGACTGCGGTATCGATCTGATGATCGCCCTGATCCTCGGCAGTAAGGGCGAACAGTTCCAGTGCGGAAAGCGCCTGGTCAAAGAGTGGGTAAAGGACGGCAATCTGGAAATTCCGGGAAGCAAAGACCGCTTCAGCTTCATGGGCGCCGCTTTTGCCATGGGTCACGCATCCAACTCCTTCGACATCGATGACGGCCACAACATGATTAAGGGACACCCGGGCACATCCTTCGTCGCCGGCATTCTGGCCGCCGGCCTTGAAAAGGATATCACCTATCGGGAATACCTGACCACTCTGGTTGTGGCCTACGATGTCGCAGTCCGCATTGGCCTCTGCACCCAGGACTTCTATAATTTCCTGCACTCCACCGGAACCTACGGCGCCGTCGGCACGGCAGCCGGTATCGGCAGAATCTTCGGTTTCACGAAGGAGCAGATGAACACCGCCATTTCCATGGCTGAGTTCCACGCACCGCTCACTCCTGTCATGCGTTCCGTGCAGTATCCGTCCATGAATAAGGACGGCGTGCCCTTCGGCGCAATGATCGGTACCCTCGCCGCTCTCGATACCATGGCCGGCGAATCCGCAAAGCTCCACATGCTGGAGTTTGACGATTACAGCTATCTCCTGGATACTCTGGGCAAGACCTATGAGATCATGAATCTCTACTTCAAGCCCTACACCTGCTGCCGCTGGGGTCACCAGCCCATCCAGGCCTCCATCGAGATGATGACGGAGAAGGGCTTCACAGCCGATGACATTAAGAAGGTTACCGTACACACCTTCGATTCCGCAACCCAGCTTTCCAAGATTGTACCTCACGAGACCGATGAGGCACAGTATAACATCGCCTTCCCGGTGGCAACCGCCATCGTATGCGGCGAAGTGGGCTTCCGCCAGATGAACAACAAGGCCCTGAACAATCCGGCTGTTCTCGAGATGATGAAGAAGCTGGAGTTCGTCATGGATCCGGAGATGGAAGCACAGTTCCCGGAAAAGCGTCTTGCATGGGTGGAGTTCGAGTTAAACGACGGAACCATCTACAAGACCAAAGTATACTCCGCCAACGGCGAAGCCACAGACGGCATCGATCACAAGTGGATCGTCGACAAGTTCAACCGTATTCTGGATCCCATCATGAATGAGAGAGGCAGAAAAGCCGTTCTCCAGGTGCTCACGAATGACCTGGATATGAAGCTCCGCACTGTCGTCGCTGACATCAACGCAGCTCTCGTTCAGTACAACACCGGAGAATTTGAAGCGCTTAACTGACAGTACATCCTGTTTCCTACTAGTGCAAAACGCACGGAGACCGCCGGTTCCCGAAAGGGGCCGGCGGTCTCTCTTCCGCTGCATAAAAACTAAGCCATGCTGTCAGCTCGCGGCAAAGCCGCCAGCATGCTGGCTTCGCCGTATGCATCCTCAGAAGGAGAACCCCATGGTCATGAGCAAGCTCCCGACCATGGGGTTCTCCTTCTTCCGCTGCGCATGGCTCAGTTTTTGTCAAAGAACGCAATAGCAATCGCGCCGGGCCCGGCATAGGTTCCGATGCAGGCGCCGACTTTCGCAATAGGTAAATTCTTTATCTTTTCTCCGTAGGATGCGATGCAGTCTTCGATATACTCACGAAGACGGATATCGCTTACGCCGGTGTAGCCTAAAAGCACCGGCCGGTTCCAGTCGATGCCGCCCACTTTCTCGGAAAGCTTCCGCATCAGCATGTTTCCGTTCTTCATGCCCCGGGCTTTGGCAAGCACATGGACCACGCCCTCGTCGATGGTGAGCACCGGCTTCAGGTTCAGCACGCCGCCTACCCAGGCCGCTGCCGCGGTCATCCGGCCGCCCAGCCGGAGATACTCCAGGGTCTCAAATACGGACATGACGTGGGCATGTCCCTTATCCTCTTCCAGCTTTTCGGCGATCTCCCGGGCGCTCATCCCCTCATCCCGCATTCTCGCGGCTTCCAGGGCAAGGATTCCCTCAGAGATGCAGAACTGTTTGCTGTCGATGACAAACACTTTGCCTTCATATTCTTCTGCCGCCATGCAGGCGTTCTGCCATGTTCCGGAGACACCCGAAGACATGCAGATGCAGACAACCTCATCTCCGGCATCCGCCGCGGCGCGGAATAATTCATCGTACTGATAGGGCGTAATCTGGCTGGTTTTCGGAAGAACCTTCTTCTCCAGCTCCCGGAAGAAGTCCTCCGGCGTAATCGTCACCCCGTCCAGGTATTCCGTTTCTCCGAAGCGGACCCGCAGGGGAATAACCTCTATTCCATGTTTCTTTGCGTATTCCTGTGAAAGATCGCTGGCAGAATCTGTCAGAATCCGAACAGCCATATCTGTATCCTCCCCGACCGGCAGGTATTTGCAGCAGGCATCCCGCTCCATTCTCCCGGTCCTCTTCCCATCATAGCACAGTTTCGCTACGCAAGTCTAACAAAGTGTGGTATTATGGCTGTAGATTTCTGTATTGAGGTATATGTATGTTACATAACAGGGGACATTTTCCTCTTTTTCTGCAGTTCCTGCTCTGCCTGCTTGCCGCCCTCCTTTTAGAGGCTGCGGTTTCTTTTTATGCCGTAAGCCGGGGCGCGGGGAATGCCAAAGAGCCCCTTTCCCTTTCCTCGATGGAAATTTCCGATTTTACCATCGACGGGTCCCGTTTTACCGCCTCCGGCCCGGAGCCCCGCTTTGTCTTTGCCCTTGACCGGAATCCCGGTCAGGTGGTGCTGCGCTTTGCCGAGCCCATCCCGGACACGGCGAATATCGAGCTTCTCTACAGCACCGGCGGTTTTCTCTTTGACCGGTTCCGGGTGACCACAAGGTATCTGGCGCCAGGCACGACCGAGGCCATTCTGACCTTTCCGCCGGGCCATTGGCGCGATGCGCGGATAAGCTTTCATGACAGTTTTACACTGGAAAATGTCTCTGTCCGCTATGCGGTCCCGGCCGATTCCATATCCCTCCCGGCGGTAAAAGAACAGGCGAATCCGCTGCGATTTCTGCTGTTCCTGCTCTGCTTTCTGGCAGCCTTTCTGCCGTCTCTGAGAAAAACTCCGGCAGATGCCCCGGGAACCTCTTCGAAAGCCCCATTCGGGCATGGAACCCCCGGTTCTGCGGCACCGGTCCCCCGGATGCGCATGGTCTGGCCGGATGTCCTCCGGGTACTCGCTGCCTTCTTCGTGATCCTGCTGCATGTGGCCCAGCCGCCGAGTCTTGTGCTCCCCGTAGGGAGTAAGATGTATATGGCCGCTGCCGTATGCTGCATCTTCGGCGCAGCCTCCACGCCTCTGTTTCTTCTCATCAGCGGCGCGCTGCTGCTGCCGGTCCGCGGCGAATCCGCGGGAACTTTCCTGAAGAAGCGGCTTACCTCCGTGGTTCTGCCGCTGCTGCTTTACAGTCTGTTTTACACCGTGGGCACCTGCGCCTCCGTGCTTTCCCCGATGGCACAGCTCCGCCACAGCCTGTCGGCCCTCCTCACCAGAGACATCCCGACGGCGCCCCATTTCTGGCTGGTGTACGTGATTATCGGTCTTTATGTTCTCACCGTTCCTCTGCGGGTGCTGCTGCGGGCCCTGTCGGAAAAGAAAGAAAAGCTTCTCGCCCTGGCGATCCTGGTTTTTCTCGCCATCCGGACGGCCTGCTGGTACCGGAATGTTCCGCCGGTCTTCCCGCCGGTTCTCTCCGGCTTCCCGGGCATCTTCCTGATGGGATACCTGCTGCAGAGGCCCTGGATGCGCAGATGGGACAGAGTATGGATGGCGGCCGGACCCATTTCCCTGGTCCTTGCCCTCTTCGTAGCCTCGACGCGCATCGACTATCTGAACGTGGTGGGAAACCGGTCATTTCTTTCGGTCCTTCTCACCGGCGGCATGTTTATCCTGATGCTGCGTGCAGAGCCGCTTCTGGGGAAACTCCCGGGGCTCTGCCGGCGTCTTTTATCCGGTCTGGGAAAACAGAGCTATTCCATTCTCCTGGTCCACTATTTCGTGCTCATCGACCTCGTGATGCGCGCTGTCATGCCCCTGGGCATCTCACCGCTGGTACAGATCGGAGGAACCCTCATTCTCTGCGCCGCGCTCTCCCTCCCGGTGGCCCTTCTCTGTGACCGCACCGCCCTCCGGGCGCTGATGCGGCCTTTCGGATAATCAGTACCTTCACGCCGGCTTCTTCTATGCCGGCGTTTCTGTTCTGCTCTTCTCCACCTTCTCATAGGTGAAGGTAGAGAGAAACCTCCGGGCCCGATCTGTTTTCGGACAGGTGAAGAATTCCCCGGGGACGCCTTCCTCCACGATCTCTCCGCCGTCCAGAAAGACTACCCTATCTGCCACCGCTTTCGCGAAGGACATCTCATGGGTGACAATCAGCATCGTGCGTCCCTGCTTTGCCAGGGTGAGCAGAACCTCCAGCACCTCCCGGACCATCTCCGGGTCCAGTGCCGCCGTCACTTCATCGAACAGCATCACCTCCGGATGCATGGCCAGCGCCCGCACAATCGCCACCCGCTGCTTCTGACCGCCGGAGAGCTGTCTGGGATAACAGTCCTTTTTCTCCTCCAGCCCGACGCGGGCAAGGAGCTCCATGGCTTCTTTTTCCGCCTCCGCCCGGGACACTTTTCTGACCTTCATCGGCGCCAGGGTAATGTTCTGCAGAATCGTTTTATGGGGAAACAGCTCGTAGCTCTGAAAGACCATGCCGATCCGCTCCCGCAGCCGGGCAATATCCTTTGCGCCGCTCACTACCGGTTCCGTATCCAGGGTGATCTGACCTCCCTGAATCGGCTCCAGCCCGTTCAGGCAGCGGAGAAAGGTGCTTTTCCCGCAGCCGGAAGGACCGATGATCACGATGACTTCTCCCTTCTTTACAGAAAGGCTCACGTCCTTCAGGACAGTAGTTCCGTCGTATTCCTTGTGCAGATGTTCTGTGCGCAGCAAAATCCTTCTGTCATCCATTCATATCACGCATCCTTCCATTTTTCCTCCAGCATCTCCGCCAGGAGGCTGACCGGCCGGCAGGCGGCAAAGTACAGGACAAATACCACCGCGTAGATGCCGAACGCCGCATTCGGGGATGTCCTCCGGTTTGCCTCAATGATCTGCTGCCCCACCTTCAGAACCTCCACCACTCCAATCATCATGACAAGGCTCGTCGTCTTGATCATGCGGGTGATCAGGTTGATGGACAGGGGAATCAGCCGCCGCACCGTCTGCGGAATCACCACATAGAGATAAATCTGCGGCTGTGTCATTCCCAGCGCCGCACCGCTCTCATACTGATGCTTCGGAATGCTGATCAGCGCTCCGCGCACCAGATCGCCCATCTCCGCCGTTCCCCAGAAGGTGAATACGATAACCGCGGAGAGTTCCGCCGGGATATCCCAGCCGAAGACCCGGGTTGTTCCGAAAAACACCAGAAACAGCAGCACCATCTGCGGCATAATCCGTACAATCTCCAGGTATATCCTGGTGAGAACCTTCAGGACCGGATTCCTGACCGTCATCAGCGCGCCGACGGCGAGGCCCAGCCCGATGCTTAAGGCCACGGAGATAAGACTTATCCGCAGGGCGGCCCAAAGACCCTGCAGCAGGCGCAGCATATTGGTTCCCTTAAAGAGCACGTCAAACCCAAAGTTCTGTATGATTTCACCCATCACTGTTCACCAAACCCGGCAAACCGGACCTTCCTTTCCAACAGACTTCCGAGGAGGGATACCGGAAGCAGCATAATGAGATAAAATATAACCAGCAGAAACAGGCATTCTGTTGTCCGATAGTACAGGCCGATCAGGTCCTTTGCGGTAAACATCAGATCCATGAGGCTGATGGCCGAAAAAACACTGGTTTCCTTCAGCAGGAAGATAACATTTGCCATAAAGGCAGGAATACTGACGGAAACCGCCTGGGGAAGAATGACATAGAGAAAAGCCTGTCTCTCCGTCATGCCGAGGGACAGCGCGCTTTCCCGCTGAATCTCTTCGACCGTTTCCAGACCGCTGCGAAAGGCCTCCGCCATATAGGCGCCTCCGAGCAGCCCCAGACCGACGATCCCGCAGTGCTCCGCATCTACGGAAAGTCCCGCCTTCGGCAGACCGAAATAGATGAAAAAAAGCTGCACCAGAAGCGGTGTGTTGCGGAATATTCCGATATATGCCCGGATAAGCCCGGTCAGGAACGGAATGCGGAACCGGATGAGGGCCGCGCTGAAGAGGCCGAGAAACGCCGCCAGGAGAATCCCCTGCCACCCGATCCGCATCGTCAGAAACAGAGCCTTTTCATACAGGGGCAGATAGCTTCTGATCACTTCAAAATCCATATTCTCTCACTTTCTGCGGTCCAGGCTTTCGGATATCTTCATTCCAAGGTTCTGGATAATCTGAAACAAAACCACCAGCAGGATAACCGTCACGATCATGATATCTGTCTGCCAGCGGTAATATCCGTAGCGGACGGCGATATCTCCGAGACCGCCGCCGCCCACGGTTCCGGACATGGCAGAATACCCCAGCACCAGCCCGGTGGTTATCGTTGCGCCCGTGAGCAGAGAGGTTCTGGCCTCCACCAGCAGCACATGCAGAATAATCTGTCCATTCGAGGCGCCCATGGATCTGGCTGCCTCGATCACCCCGGGATCCACCTCCTTCAGCGAAGATTCCACCATTCTCGCGATATAGGGCGCGCAGCAGATCACCAGCGGAACGATGGTCGCCGTGGATCCATAGCTTTTCCCGACAACCGCCCTGGTAAATGGAATCAGAAGGATCAGCAGAATCAGGAACGGAATACTCCGGATGATATTGCAGATGATATCAAAGATACGGTAGATGACGGCATTCGGCTTTAATCCGTCCTTTGCGGTGACGGTGAGAAGAATTCCCAGGGGAAGGCCAATGATATAGCCGATAAGCGTGGATGTCAGCGTCATATACAGGGTATCCCGGATCCCCTCCAGGATCATATTCATGACTGCGGAATCAAACATTGACCTTTCCCTCCCATCCTTTTTCCTTCAGAAGCAGCAGGTCCTTCGCCGCCTGGGATTTCGGATCTGTGAATACTTCCTCTACTGTGCCCTGCTCTGCCAGCCTGCCGTTCTCAATCACCGCAACCCTGCTGCAGATTTCTTCCACGACAGACATCTGATGGGTAATCACCACAATCGTGATGCCCAGGGTCTCATTGAGCTTCCGAAGCAGCTGCAGGATCGATGCCGTTGTCTGCGGATCCAGGGCGCTGGTCGCTTCATCGCAGAGGAGAATCTTCGGCTTTGTAGCCAGGGCCCGGGCGATGGCTACCCTCTGTTTCTGTCCGCCGGACAGCTGCGCCGGGTACGCCCGTTCCTTTTCCGCAAGACCTACCGTCTCTAAGAGCTCCCTGGCCCGCTTCACCGCATCTGCCCGCTTTACGCCGGAGATCCGGAGAGGAAAGCAGACATTTTCCAATACATTCTTCTGCATCAGCAGGTTAAAATTCTGGAATATCATGCCGATATTCTTCCGCTCCGCCCGAAGCTGCGTCTCCGACAGCGTCCCAAGGTCCTTTCCCTCGATCAGTACCTCTCCCTCCGTGGGAACTTCAAGATAATTCAGACATCGCACCAGGGTGCTTTTTCCCGCCCCGGACATGCCGATGAACCCGAAGATATCTCCGGGTTCAACGGTGAGGCTGATGTCTTTTAATGCCTGTGTTCGGCCGCCCTTCTGAGCAAAGACCTTCGAAAGGTGCCGGACTTCAATTTCCGCCATACTTCCTCCCATTTCGGCACATCAGATGATCCGCAGAGGATCAGTTCTGATAGAATACAACCGCTCCGTCATAGGTTTCTTCGATAAACTTCTGAATCGCCTCAGAGCGGAGAACCTTCACCAGCGCCTCAATCTTCGGCTCGGTCTCATTTCCCTCGGAAACCGCGATAATGTTCACGTAGGTCTTCGCTGCCACAGAGTCGGAGGCTTCATATGCGATCGAGTCCTGTCCCACAGAATAGCCCGCCTCCAGAGCGTAATTGCCGTTCAGCACCACAAATGCAACTTCACTCACAACCCGGGCTACCTGCGCCGCCTCGAGCTCTACAAATTTAATATCATAAGGATTATCCACGATATCATTGACCGTCGCAGTCAGTCCCGCGCCGTCCTTCAGCTTCAGCAGACCGTTGTCCTGCAGCAGAAGCAGCGCCCGGGCCTCATTGGTCGTATCGTTCGGAACCGCGATGGAATCTCCGGCCGCAATCTCCTCCAGAGAGGACTTGGTTCCCGGATAAATGCCGAAGGGCTCATAATGAATATCCCCCGCATCTGCCAGGTGGGTGCCCTGCTCCTCATTGAAGCTGTTCAGGTAGGGTACATGCTGGAAATAGTTTGCATCAAATTCGCCGGACTCCACCACCAGATTCGGCTGTACATAATCGTCAAATTCCGTTACCTCAAGCTTGTATCCGTATTCCTCCAGAATCGGCTTCGCTGCAGCGAGAATCTCTGCGTGGGGTGTGGCGGAGGCTGCTACCGTGATGGTCTCACCATTGCCCTGGGGGATATCCAGCGCGGCCGCGCTCTTCTCTTCCGCTGCTGCACCTGCAGTCTCTCCGCCCTCGACCACCAGGGCATCTTCATAGTCTTTGCCGTAGGTATCCAGCAGTGTCGCCTCATAATCCGCATGGAAGAAGTTCTCTTTTCCGAGGGAGACGATCTCCTCATTCAGCCAGTCGAGCAGGGTGCTGTTGCCCTTGGAGACGGCCGGCGCAATCGTATCCTGGCTGCCGAGGGACGGAATGCCGACGACATAGCCTTCATTTTCCAGGGAAAATGCGATCACTTCTGTGTTGTCATTTGCCCAGGCGACGCCTGTGCCATTCTCAAAGGCAGTTTTTGCCGCCGCGTAGGTATCAAACTTCTGAAGTTTGATCTCCGGGTTGTTCTCGGTCAGATAGGTCTCGGCGGTGGTTCCGGAGATCACGATAACCTGGTCATCCGCGCCGATCTGGTCCAGGCTCTCAATCACATGGTCCTCATGGGAAACAACGCCCAGCGCTACATTCATATAGGGAAGGGCGAAGTCCACCGCTTTCGCTCTCTCTTCCGTCACCGTGAAGTTTGCCAGGACGATATCCACCTTGCCGGTCTCCAGATACTCCACGCGGCTTGCTGCCTCGGTGGAGACATAATTGATCTCCACGCCCAGGTCTTTGCCGATACGCTCGGCAAAGTACACGTCATAGCCCTGGTAGGTGCCGTTCTCATCCACATAGCCAAAGGGATTCTTGTCGGAGAATACGCCTATATTGATGGTGCCGCTCTCCCGGATCTCATCCAGGGTCCTGTAGACGGCATCCCCGCCTGCTTCGGGCGTATCCGCCGATGATTCTGCAGATGCCGCTGCCGCTGTCTGTTCCGCCGCCGCTGTGCCGCTTCCGGATGAGGAAGATCCGCATCCTGCCAGAAGACCGGCTGCTGTCAGCGCTGCAAGTCCCAGTGTTCCGATGGTTCTCAGATAATTCTTTTTCATAGTACTCTCCCTTCTCTTCCGCGCATTCCCGCGCAGTTCTTTCTGTCTGCAAGGCTTTTTTATCAAAAAAAGCCGGAACCCTCTCGGATCCCGGCAGACATTTCCTGGTCAGTTCACTCTCTGGAGCTAAAGGTGCGCATGGCAAAAAGTCAAACCATCGCATCTCTGACAAAGTGTCCCGGAATCCGATATCTGACAGCAGCACATACACATGACCATATTGTTTGTGAAGATAACCGCATCCATGGCTTTTTGCTCCTTTCGTAAACTGATTGGTATGTTAACACCCGTTTCCTACTTTGTCAATAGGTTTTGTAGATTTTATTTTATACGCTTCTGTTTCGGTCGAGACTCTGAAAGATCTGAAGGAATAGTTTGCCAAAAGGTATGGAGTATATCTGCAATTTGTGGTATGATGCAGAATATTACTTTCGCACAATGCATCACTGCCGTGTGAAACTGCGCAGCAGATGCTTACCGGAGACTTAAAGGAGAACTGCCATGGAATATCTCAAGAGATCCATCCCCCGCACTGCCCAGGAGCTGAGAAGTGTCTCCGAGCAGGTTGCAGCGATTATTCAGAACGTCCGGGAGAAGGGCGACCGGGCCATCCTGGAATACAATACACAGTTTGACAAGAATACCAGAGAGCAGTTCCGGGTTACCCCGGAGGAGATTCAGGCTGCCTATGCCCAGCTGACCGAGCAGGAAATCGCCGACCTGAAGGAGGCTGCCTCCAATATCAGAACCTTTGCTGAGGCCCAGCTTCAGTGCATGAAGCCGCTTGATGATTTCAGCGTTATCCCCGGCTCTTCCCTGGGACACCGGGTGATTCCGGTCTCCTCCTGCGGCTGCTATGTGCCCGGCGGCTCCTATCCGCTGTTTTCTACTGCCCTCATGCTGATTATTCCCGCGAAGGTGGCCGGCGTAAAGCGGGTTGCCGCCTGCGCTCCCGCCGTGAAGGGCACCGGATATATCAATGCGAAGACCCTGGTCGCCATGGATATTGCAGGTGCCGATGAGATCTACGTCACCGGCGGCGCCCACGGCATCGCAGCCTACGCTTACGGAACAGATCAGATCAAACCTGTGGATGTCATCGTCGGCCCCGGCAACCAGTATGTGGCGGAGGCCAAGCGCCAGTGCTACGGCCAGGTTGGCATCGATTTCTTTGCAGGCCCCAGCGAAGTCCTGGTGCTGGCGGACGAGTCCGCTGACCCGGAGGTTCTCGCCGCCGATCTTCTGGCCCAGTCCGAGCACGACAAGATGGCCAAGGGCATCCTCGTCACCACCAGCCGCGAGCTGGGAGAGGCCGTCATCAAAGCGGTAGAGCAGGAACTGCAGTTCCTGGATACCGAAGAGATCGCCCGGGTATCCTGGGACAATCACGGCGAAGTGATCCTTGTGAATGACATGCACGAGATCGTAGATATGGCCAATGCGCTCGCTCCCGAGCATCTCGAGGTTATCCTGAAGGATGAGAGCATTCTGGAAGAGCTGACCAACTTCGGTTCTCTCTTCATCGGCCAGGAGACCGGCGAGGTCTTCGGCGACTACGCCAGCGGCACCAACCACACGCTCCCCACGGTGCGGGCTGCCCGATACACCGGCGGTGTCTGGGTCGGCACCTTCTTAAAGGTCTGCTCCTACCAGCGCTACAACCGGGACGCCATGCACGCCATCGCGCCTCTCGTTTCCAGAATGGCGCACGGCGAAGGTCTTACCGGACATGCCTATGCTGCGGAGATCCGCATGAAGAAGCTGTAATCAAAAAAGATAAATGGATCATTTCAGTCCCTGCCCCGCCCGGCAGGGACTTTTTTTGGAATTATTTATGATATTTTATTGAATCGCTCCGGTATAAATGGTATAATTCATGATATAAAACGACTATGCAGTATTCCATTTGCCATTTTATGGAAGTATTCAGCAGCCAATGCACAGAACGGAGGGAAGGCCATGACATTACAGGAGATGAAAGAGAGAAAACAGGAACTGGGATACAGCAATGAGCAGCTGGCCGAGCGCAGCGGCCTTCCGCTCTCCACGGTACAGAAGATCATGGGCGGCATCACGAAGTCCCCCCGGCGGGCCACCGTGGAAGCCCTGGAGAAGGTGCTCTCCCCGGATCGCTCCCGGGTCTCGGCGCCGGATCAGTTTGTCCGGGCTTCGGTGCCCGGCCCCCGGTATACCTCGGCAGAGAAAAAGCATTCCCAAACCCGGGAATCTTCCGGTTCCTATGGCACCGCAGAAAGAAAGGATGACTCCTACACGATCGAGGATCTGTACAATCTTCCGGAAGGCGTCCGCGCAGAGCTCATCGACGGAAAAATCTATTACATGAGTTCTCCCAACATCACGCACCAGCTGATCCTCTCCCTGTTTCACAACAGCGTCTGGCAGTATATCAAAGAGAATAAGGGCACCTGCATCCCCGTCAGCGCCCCCATGGACGTACAGCTGGACGAAGATGACAGAACCTTGGTGCAGCCGGATTTCCTGATCGTCTGCGACAAGAAGAAGGTGGTGAACGGCCGTATCTTCGGTGCACCGGATTTTGTGATGGAGGTACTCTCCCCCACCACCCGGGGCAAGGACCTGACCCTTAAGACCTGGAAGTATCTGAATGCCGGCGTCCGGGAGTACTGGATCATCGACCCGGACAAGCAGCAGGTGCTGGTCTATAACTTCGAAGATGACAGCTTCCCGCATATCTACGGCTTTGATGCGGATATCCCCGTATCCATCTACAACGGTGATCTGCGCATCGACATGGATGTGCTGAAGGGAGAAATCAATTTCCTGATGCGATAATGCAGAAAAGTATACCGCCCGGCTACAGCCGGGCGGTGTTTTTCGTTGGAAATGAAGAAATTCCATGCTATACTGTTTCTGTTCACACCGTGATCTTCTCCTCCCCTCTGCCGGACGAAAGGAACGCAGGATCGATAATCCTCAGAAAGGAGCCTGTTCCCATGGCTGCCAAAAATGATATTTATACCACAGAAACCGAATATACCTTCCCGGAATTCCGGAAGATGTGCATCGCCCAGACGCTGAACGACCGGAAGATGATGCTGGTCATGATCGGCATTGAAGCCCTGTTTGCGGTTATCGCCGCCGTATTTGTCATGATACGGGCCCGGGCCTTCCTGCTGATCGCCCTTGGTCTGGTAGTGGCCTATCCCATGTTCATGATAAGCCGCATCAACACCTACATCAAAGACGGGTTCCGAAGCACCACCACCATGCGCAATGCCCGGAGCCGGATTACCTTCCGGGAGGATCATCTGGAATCCGTCAGCAACATCGGACGTTCGAAGCTTGCTTACGCGGATATTGACCGGATTCTGGAAACCGGCACCCACTACTACATCTTCGGCAAAAAGGAACAGAGCTACATCGTAAAGAAGGAAAACTGCTCCCCGGAACTTCTGGAACGCCTGCAGGGGATTTACCGGGACTGCCGGAAAGGAGCAGCTGCATGACCGGAAAAATCACCGTGAATCTGCCCCACAGCCATGACCTGCGGGAACAGAACGTTCTTACCCACATGCCGGACGGCGAAACTATCTCCACCGTGGCGGAAGCCATGAAGCTTCTGGGAGACCCCAGCAGGCTGCGTATCTTCTGGATTCTCTGCCACTGCGAGGAGTGTGTCCTGAATATTGCAGCCATGAC
>Ga0256405_10005738_pt1 | contig 20882 bp, 16 predicted proteins | sample RumenRJG_02DNA_FD_189096 | JGI IMG/M metagenome (GOLD analysis project Ga0256405, IMG submission 189096) | Bovine rumen microbial communities from Lethbridge, Alberta, Canada - RJG_02 | ecosystem: Host-associated > Mammals > Digestive system > Stomach > Rumen | place: Canada: Alberta... | reverse complement strand
GTGAAGAACCAGGCGCGTGTCGCCGAGCTTTCCGCGAGAGAGACACAGGTAGAGGAAGACCTGAAGAGCAAGATGATGGTCATTCCGAACATCATCGATCCGTCCGTTCCGATCGGAAAGGATGATTCCGAGAACGTTGAGATCCAGCGCTACGGAGAGCCATTTGTTCCGGACTTTGAGATTCCGTATCACACAGAGATCATGGAGAAGCTGCACGGGATTGATATGGATGCCGCCGGCAGAGTTGCCGGGAACGGATTCTACTATCTGCTCGGGGATATCGCGAGGCTTCATTCCGCATGCCTGTCTTATGCAAGAGATTTCATGATTGACCGCGGATTCACGTATGTCATTCCGCCCTATATGATCCGCAGCGCGGTTGTGACCGGCGTCATGTCATTTGCAGAGATGGACAACATGATGTATAAGATTGACGGCGAGGATCTGTACCTGATCGGGACTTCCGAGCACTCGATGATCGGACGCTTCATCGGACAGACGATCGAGGAAGAGAAGCTGCCCTATACCCTGACCTCCTACAGTCCGTGCTTCCGGAAAGAAAAGGGCGCGCATGGGATAGAGGAGCGCGGTGTATACCGGATTCACCAGTTTGAGAAGCAGGAAATGATTGTAGTCTGCAAGCCGGAGGACTCCCCGATGTGGTTTGACCGCCTGTGGCAGAATACGGTGGACTTTTTCAGAAGTCTTGATATTCCCGTGCGTACGCTGGAGTGCTGTTCCGGCGATCTGGCAGACCTCAAGGTGAAGTCGCTCGACGTCGAGGCATGGAGTCCGCGCCAGAAAAAGTTTTTTGAGGTCGGATCCTGCTCGAACCTTTCTGATGCGCAGGCCAGAAGACTTGGCATCCGCGTAAAGGGGGCAGACGGAAGAAAGTATCTCGCGCATACGCTGAACAATACCTGTGTGGCACCGCCCCGTATGCTGATTGCCTTCCTGGAGAATCATCTGTGCGCAGACGGAAGCGTAACCATTCCGAAGGCGCTGCAGCCATATATGGGAGGGAAGGAGATCCTGGTCCCGTAACGGACAAAAAGACACTTTTTCGCCGGACAGCCTTCATGCTATAATAGAAAGGCATGGTTATTTCCAGGAGGTTTTGACAGGACTGTAAGAGGATAGAAATGAGTTTCAGAAATCCGTTTGGACAGTATTATAATCACGCAGACCATATTGCTTCGATGCTGCTGGTCTTTTTCCTGTTTGTATTCGTGTGCCTGTACAGCACACGGGTGCGGGCAGATGACGCGCTGGCAGGCTTCGGCGCGACTCCGCAGACGGAGGATCCCAACAGCTGGGCGAATTCCGAGCCGGCGCCCTTCAGCATAAAGCTTCGGTTTGATGAGTACTTCGAAGAGCTGACGGAGGAGGATACCGAGGACTGGAGAAGAAAAGCACCGGCAGGCTTCTATGTGTGGAACCATGACAAGGTAACAGAATATCTGGAGGGCCTGAAGAAGAAGTATGACACCGAGGTGGGGAGCGTCTCATTTACCACCCATAAAGGGGTGAAGATGATGATTTCCACCCAGAACTGCGGCTGGCATCTGAATATCGAGATGAGCCGGATCAATCTGGAGGAAGGTGCGGACTCGGGGGAGAAGGTCATAGATCCGGCCTGGAACTCCGGCTGTATCTACAGCTCCAAGAACGGCGTCGGGAAAAAATATGTGGAAGTCAGCATCGAGGAGCAGAAAGTATTCCTGGTGGAGGACGACGAGGTCATCTTTGAAACAGACTGTGTAACAGGGACCGACGGATATACCGATACCAAGAAAGGGGTATTCCAGGTTCAGGGAAAGGCATCTCCGACAACCCTGAAGGATGAAGATAAGAACGGAAACAAGTACGAACAGCCTGTGGAATACTGGATTGCGTTCAACGGATCGCAGGGAATGCACGACGCGATCTGGAGAGGAGAGTTCGGAGGACAGATCTATAAGACCTGGGGCTCGCATGGATGTGTGAATCTTCCGCTTGATGCGGCGAAACGGATCTATGAGGAAGTCTACATGTACTACCCGGTGGTTGTATATTGATGTAATACCGGGTTCGGAACAGAGCCGATGGCGGATGTAAGAAAACCTGCGCATACAGAGCACATAACTCTGTACGCGCAGGTTCTTTTCTTCTGATATCAGTCTTTGGAGTCCTCCGCACCTTCCGGGGTTGTTTCGTGTCCGGCTTCCATGAAGCCTGCCGTGATGATACCGGTCGGAATCGCGACCAGGCACATTCCCAGCAGCGTGATGATGATGGCCATGAATCTTCCCAGAGGCGTGATCGGATAGATGTCACCGTATCCGGTTGTAGAGAGTGTGGAGACCGCCCACCAAAGTCCGGAAAATGCATTTTCAAAGATCTGCGGCTGTGCTTCATGTTCTGCATAGTACATCAGCAGTGAGGAAGAAAACATCAGGACAAAGACCAGGAAGAAGGATGCAAACAGCAGGGACGCCTTCTTCTGGAGGACGGACAGGATCGCGGCGACCGGATCCAGGAACCGGTTGATCCGGAACAGGCGCAGGATCCGGGCAACCCGAATCAGGCGGAACACGACCATGCCGGCCGGAACCAGACCAGTCAGGTAAAAGGGCAGAAATGAAAACAGGTCGATGATGGCAGCGGGAGACAGAATAAAGCACAGCCAGGGAAACTGTTTCTTTGGATAAAGCAGATCCGCTGTCCACAGACGCAGCGCATATTCCATCGTGAACACCAGCGTGCAGATGAGATCCAGCACGTAGAGAATCCGGTCTGCGACCGGAGGAAGACGGAAGGTCTGCGCCGTCGTAATGATGATGGAGACAATGATCATGACGATGATGACCATGTCAAAGGTCCGGCTGGCCGGATCATTTCCTCCGGCGATCTGGATGATGTCGAAGATTCTTTTTCTTTTGGAAGGCTTTGTGCCGGCTGCAGAACGCATAGTTTTCATATCCTTACAACTCAGTCGGTGTGCCGCCCGTCCCGGCAGGAGGGGGCAGCGCCCTTGAATGGACCTTCTGTCAGGAAAGGTCCAGAATACCACTTTGACGGATCGCCTCGGCTGCCGCTTTCATCTGATCCGGAGGAAGAACCAGCGCCATACGGACATAGTCTTCGCCAAGCCTTCCGAAGGAGGCGCCGGGTGTTACGATCACACCGGTTTTTTCCATCAGCTCCATCGTAAATGCGGTGGAATCCCGGTATCCGTCCGGAAGAGGCGCCCAGACAAACATGGTTCCCTCCGAATCCGGCACATTCCATCCGATCTCACGGAGACTGGCACAGAGTGTCTTCATGCGCTCCTCATAGTCGGCACACTGCTTCCTTACGCTGTCCTGAGGACCGCTGAGCGCAGCCGCAATGCCGTATTGAAGCGGAAGAAACATTCCGTAATCAAACTGGCTTCTCACGTCCCGGAAGACCTTAATGATCTCGCGGTTTCCGACAACCAGAGAAGTACGCGCACCGGTCATATTGTAGGACTTTGACAGCGAATAGAATTCAACGCCGATTTCCTTCGCGCCGGGATAGGACAGGAAAGACTTTCCCTTCCTTCCGCCGAAGATGATATCGGAGTAAGCATTATCGTGGATAACGATCACCCGGTGCGCCTTCGCCCAACGGATCAGACGCAGGTAAAATGCATCATCTGCGGCAGCGCAGACAGGATTGAGCGGATAGGAGACCAGGATGTACTTTGCCTGATCCGCAGTCTCAGCGGGGATGGCATCCAGATCCGGAAGATATCCATTCTCCGGAAGCAGGTCATAGCCCACTGCCTTTGCAGAGCACAGCTGGGGACCGATGGAAAAGATGGGATATCCCGGATCCGGGACCAGTACCAGATCGCCCGGATTGCACAGCGCCAGAGCAATGTGCGCCATCCCTTCCTGTGATCCGCTGATCGTCATGATCTCATCGTCTTCCAGGCTGACGCCGAACCGGTTCTTGTAGAACTCCTCCACGGCATGCAGCAGGAAGGGCCGGTCGGTCAGAGAGTATTTATAATTCTCCGGATCCTTGGCTGCTTCACTGACAGCCTTCGTGATATGCGGGGGCGTGGGGAAATCCGGTGTGCCGACGGACAGATTGTAGATGGTACGGCCTTCCTTCTGCAGGCGCCGCTTCTTTTCATCGAGAACGGCAAAAATACCCGCCTGGAAATGCATTGCCCGATCGGAAAATGTAAACTCGCTCATGATACCTCCATAGCGTGGGAACGGTCATTTGTGAACAGAAGTGATCAGCTCCATGATCACATCAATCGCCGCACTCTGACTGCTCTTTGACATCGCTTCGATATATTGGTCTCTGTCGCGGTACAACTCCTTCAGGGAACAGAGAAGTGACTCGGGTGTCAGAAGCTCTTCTTTCAGAACCATACTGTACCCCTGCCGCTGATAGGAATCCGCATTCAGAATCTGATCCCCGCGGCTGGACGCGGCAGACAAAGGAACCAGAAGATTCGGTTTGCGCAGGGCCAGAAGCTCGCAGATGGAATTGGCGCCGGCACGGGACAGAACGAAGTCAGCCAGTGCAAACAGATCCTTCAGCTGATCGGTGACATACTCCAGCTGCACATAGCCCTCACGGCCGTTTAAGGATTCATCAAGATTCCCTTTCCCGCACAGATGAATGATGCGGATCTCTTTCAAAAGCGCATCAAGATCCGCGCGCAGGGCCTGGTTAATTACGGCAGAACCCTGGCTGCCGCCGATCACCAGAAGCGTTGGCCGGTTATCCCTGCTCCATCCAAGTTCTTCCAATGCCGCATCCGCATCGCCTTCCAGCAGCTCCCGGCGGATCGGTGACCCGGTCAGAACCGCCTTGTCAGCAGGCAGATACTTCAAGGTCTCCGGGAAGGAGCAGCACACCTTCTGTGCAATCGGAATCGACAGGCGGTTTGCCAGACCCGGCGTCATATCGGATTCATGAATAATGGTGGGGATGTGAAGTGCGCCCGCCGCCCGTACGACCGGTACGCTGACGAAGCCTCCTTTTGAGAAAATGACATCCGGGTGCAGTTTTTTCAGCAGTTTTTTTGCCTGCCCGTAGCCATGAATGACACGGAACGGATCCGTGAAGTTCTGCCAGTCAAAATACCGGCGCAGCTTTCCGGAGGAGATTCCATAGTAAGGAATCTTCTGCTGCGTGATCAGGCCTTTCTCGATTCCATCGTAGGAGCCGATATAGAAGATCTCATATCCGGCTTCCCGAAGAGAGGGGAGAAGGGCGATATTCGGTGTGACATGGCCGGCTGTTCCGCCGCCGGTCAGTACAATTCTTTTTCCCATACTGGAAACTGTCTCTCCTTGCGCATTGTTTTTTTTCCTTACATCTTGCCATTGTACGAAAATTAGTAAAAAAAAACAAGACAGCGCCATTTTTCCGGACGGAAACCTATGCAAAAGCAGGCAAAGGTATGCTACAATAAAACATGATCAGACAAGCTTTGCCTGATCGAATGAAATATGCCGCATGCAGATAGGAGAAGAAAAAAAAAGAAAGGAGGCGCATGAACCCTGCAAGAAAGGTGCTGGGGTTCCAGGAGGAAGGACTGAGAGGTCTTCACTTCTATATCAAAGGTCTTGAATTTCCGGTTGTTGCCGCGGAGTATTCAGAGCGGGATATGTTGATGTTCCGGTTTCTGGACCAGTTGACAGGAGGGGGGGACATGGGCAGCGAAGAGATCTGCCAATGGTGCATCCGCCATAAGATCTACTACAGCCTTCTGTTTGGAATCAAGCTAAGCCATGTATTGCGGTATCCCGTAAAAACATGGAGGTATTTCAGACTGCGGGGGAGATTAAAGGATTATGCTGTCAGTCAGATTGATTAGACAGCAACCAGTATGCTGCGAGGTGACAGGTGAACAGACATCAGAATATGGAACGGGAGCTTCCGCTCTCAGGATAAGACTGCGGCTGTGGAGCCGCAGTCTTAATTTGCCGGGAGGTGCTGCGGGTATGACCGGTGCTTTTGCTCTGGCATCTCTTCACTCTCCAGCTGACGGACAAACTGCCCCATATTTCCGTACATCAGATCATCCAGAAAGGAAGCTCCGAGGTTTCGGACGGACACGGAGGGCAGATACAGCCGGATCATGCTCTGCTTCAGATCCTCCATGGACATTGCCTCCAGGTTTTTGTCGAACTGGGAGATCTTGGAGCGCGAGACGGGATCCGGGAGGATCGGGAGGAAAACCTTACTGCACATTTTCAGCAGCTGCGGGATGTCCTTGATCTGATCTCCGAGATCCAGAATGATCGAATGATATTCCCCTGCCTGAGCGAGCGCGGCAAGGAACTGTGCCCACTGCAGAGCATCTACATCGCGCAGGTCCTCCGGGAAGAAGGAAGGCGGACAGACATCCAGTGTCCCGAAGCTTTTGACGATCTCCTCCAGACGCACGTGCAGCGTCTCTCTCTGTGAGCGGGCCACATACATCAGATCGGCAAGATCTTCCCGCCAGTTTGCCTGCAGCAGTCCCTCCAGACCGCTCCAGCTTTCCAGATTCAGGTACAGCGTCTTTCCGGACCGGGCGAGCGACTGGGCCAGTGTCAGACAGAACAGCGTTTTACCGCAGCGGGCGATGGGAGAATATACGCCGATCAGGGTACAGTTCCCCATGGAATCCTTCATCTCCCTGCAGGCGGCTCCGGCATAGCTGCAGACCAGGCGTGCGATCGTATCGGAATCCTGGTATTTGTCGATGGAAGGCTCGTTCGTGTCCAGCACCGGCGTTTCCCCGTCCGAGAGAATGACAATCCTGCGGACATTCAGACTGCGGACCTCCTCGTTCATGGCCTCGGTTGAGATTAGCAGGATCTCGATCTCATGTCCGCCGGCGTACTCGATCAGGCTGTCCAGATTGGTAAATGCCATAACCCGGAAGGGCAGGTCTGACTTCTGATTCAGATATTGCGCGAGGTGCACGACATAGGCTTCCTCCAGATCACAGATTGCGAAGACTTTCTTTTCTCGTTTCATATTCGGATACCTCTCAGATCTTTTCATGGAATGTCAACAGTTACAGGTTCAGCCAGAACGCAAGGAAGATGGGAACCGCGAAGCAGAATTCGCCGGAGGAATCCATCGCTTTGTATGTTCCGTTTTTGCCGGAGGGATCCATCGCGCCGGATACGGAATCCCCGAAGCGCATGCTGTCCGATATTACGCTGCCGCGATAGGGGAAGAGGCGGCCGGAGCGCATGATCTTTCCTGCATAGCAGTACAGACAGGAAAGACGCCAGATCAGATTCCGCCGGCGGATTACAAGGACCACAGACCATACGGCGGCAATCAGGAGCGCGTGCCACATCACCATCAGACAGCGGCGCGCACCCAGCCATAAGCCGATGACGGACAACAGCTTCACATCTCCGCCGCCGAACATCTTCAGGGCGGCAAGCGGACCGATGACCAGCCAGGGAAGAAGGAAACCGGCAAGACCATCCACGAGGAGGAAGGGACTGCGGCAGACAAGAGATCCGCGCGCAAGAAGGGCTCCGATCAAACCGCACAGGATCAGCCGGTTGGGAATGTGTTGTGTGATTGCGTCGCTGAAGGCGCAGGACAGAACAAATGGAAACAGGATCAGAATATCCATGGCAGTGTCCTCTTAGGAGACGGGAAATAAAGATCACAAAAATTGAGATGCAAATAGAATATGATGATATGCAAATTAAAATATAACATCATAATAGCATATTTTCAAAAATATGCAAGAGAAAACAGGAAAATGAAAAAAACTGCCGCAGGATGCTTTGTTGCATCCTGCGGCAGCCGTTGGCGTTCTTGAACTCAGCTGTTGAGATTCCGCCTCATAAGGAGGCGCGGCACAAGGACCGGAGGTGTTCTTCCGCCGTGCGATAATCGCGAACTCAGGCAGCGTCCTGATCCGTCTTCTTTCCCAGAGCCATCGTGACAAGGATCATAAGGAGAAGACCAAACGGAAGCGCGATCACAGAAGGAATGTTGTGGACCGCGAAGATACCTGCGATCAGGTATGCGACCGCCGATACGCAGGCACAGGTTAGTGCATACGGCAGCTGAGTCGAAACATGGTTCACATGCTCGCACTGAGCGCCGGCGGAAGACATAATGGTTGTATCAGAGATCGGGCTGCAGTGGTCTCCGCAGACAGCGCCGGCCATGCAGGCCGCGACGCAGACGATCGAGATCGGATTGCCCGCAGACCACGGGAAAGCTTCCAGAACGATCGGAATGAGGATTCCGAAGGTGCCCCAGCTGGTGCCGGTGGCAAAGCTCAAAACGCAGCCGATCAGGAAGATAACGGCCGGAAGGAACATCTGCAGTCCCTTCGCGGAGCCCTCGATCACACCGGCAACGTAGACATCCGCGCCGAGGAAGGAGGTCATGTTCTTCAAAGACCATGCGAAGACCAGAATCATGATCGCAGGCACCATCGCCTTGAATCCCTCCGGGACACAACCCATGGCTTCACGGAAGCTGAAGGACTTGCGTGCGACATAATAGATGATCGCGAACAGGAGGCCAAATGCGGAACCGAGCATCAGTCCGACGGAGGCATCCGAATTCGAGAATGCTTCGATGAAGTTCGAACCGCTGAAGAAACCGCCGGTGTAGATCATACCGATTACGCAGCAGGTGACAAGGACTAAAATCGGAAGCACCAGGTCCACAACGGTACCCTTGCCTTCCGGTACGTTGTCCGTCTGGTTCTCATACGGATTCGGGCCGGAGAAAAGATCGCCCGCTTTCGCATTTTTCTCAAACTTCATCATCGGACCGTAATCCACATTCTTGATCGTCAGGGTCAGCATCATGGCGATCGTCAAAAGCGCGTAGAAGTTGTAGGGAATGGTCCGGATGAACAGCTGCAGGCCGGAGCCGTCCGAGACGAAGCCGGATACCGCCGCAGCCCAGGAAGAGATCGGCGCGATGATGCAGACCGGTGCAGCAGTCGCATCGATCAGATAAGCGAGTTTCGCCCTGGAGATCTTGTGATTGTCCGTGACCGGACGCATGACGGAGCCGACCGTCAGGCAGTTAAAGTAGTCATCGATAAAGATCAGGATGCCGAGCAGGATCGTGGCGAGCTGTGCGCCGCGGCGTGTCTTGATATGCGTCTTGGCCCAGCGCCCGAATGCGGCAGAGCCGCCGGCTTTGTTCATGAGCGCAACGATCGATCCGAGCATGATCAGAAAGACCAGGATACCAACGTTGTACGGGTCGGATACGGATGCGACGATTCCATTCGTGAAGATATTCTCCAGCGTGAGGGCAAAGTTCCCGTTCGCCGCAAGGACAGCACCCACGGTGATGCCGATGAACAGAGAAGAATAGACTTCCTTGGTGATCAGGGCGAGGATAATCGCCACAAAGGACGGAATCAGCGCCCAGAAAGTGTTATAGTAGTGAGAATTGTTCGCGATTTCCTCCGCTGCGTCCTCCGCCAGAGCAGGCATCGCAAGGCACAGTGCGGCGAAAAGCCCGAACAGCAGGATCAGACCCAGCCTCCTTTTTCTTGAATGATTCATACTTCCTCCTTCTGTGATTTATAACTTTACTCGGCAACGCTTTACAACGCTGAAGCATTATTACTTATTATCTCATCTCTGACGGCAAAGTCAAGTCTGAGTCATCATAACGCTGCCTGACGGAAAGCAGATTTGTGAAAAAAAAACCGGCAGGAAGATCCTGCCGGGAGTTATCATAATGTGAAAGATGGCTTTCATTATCGAAAAGATCTGCTTCGCAGCGCGCAGGCGAATCAGGATCTGCGATATTCCAGCTCAGAACGCGGGGCACGCGTCATCAGATCGTGCACGGTCTGCTTCGGATCCGCGTTGTGATTGATGACCGCATCGATGGCATTGACCAGCGGCATCTCGACGCCGTACTTCTCCTGAAGCTCCAAAGCAGCCGGAATTGCGTTGATGCCTTCTACCACCATTCCGACCTTCTTGATGGCCTCTGCCGGCGGGACGCCCCGGCCGATCAGATTGCCGCAGCGGTTATTTCTGGAATGCTCGGAGGTTGCGGTAACGATCAGATCACCGATTCCCGCCAGTCCCGCGAAGGTACCGGGATCACAGCCCATCGCGACACCGAGCATGGTGATCTCATGCATGCCTCGTGTGATAAGAGCAGCCTTTGTATTGTCGCCATATCCGAGTCCGAGCGCGGCGCCGCTGGCCAGTGCGATGATATTCTTCATGGCACCGCACAATTCAACGCCGGTGATATCATCATTGGTATAGACGCGCATCACGTCATTCATAAAGATCTTCTGGATCTGTTCGGCAGCATCTTTGTCCTGGCTTGCCGCAACAATGGTCGTAGGCAGATCCCGCGCGACCTCTTCCGCGTGAGTAGGCCCGGACAGTGCTACGAGACGTGCATGCTTGCCGGCTTTCTTCAGTTCATCGGCAATGACCTGCGTCAGGGTCATCAGCGTTCCGCTTTCGATTCCCTTCGCGGCGTCCGCGATGAGCTGGCCTTCCGGCAGGTAAGGCGCAGCCTTTTGGGCGGTTGACCGGACAAACACGGAAGGAACGACAAACAAAACCAGATCCTTCGACGTGCATGCATCCTCAATAGATGAGGTAAAGCCGACCTCCTCGGGTATGATCATATCCGGAAGATTCGGCTGTCTGCGTGTTTTCTTATATTCCTCGATCTCCTCCGCAAGTGCCGACCACACAGTGACGTTGTGGCCGGTCAGAGAGAGCATGCGAGTCAGCGCCATTCCCCATGTGCCGGCGCCGAGCACACCAATCTCGGCCATAGCCGTTATTCCTCCGCGCAGTTATACAGGACTGAGCTTTTTGATAATACTGATATGATTTTTGCCGTCCTTGTATTCATAATACATATGATCCATACTCTTCTTCACCATAAAGATGCCAAGTCCGCCGACCCGGCGCTCCTGGGCAGAGAGCGAGATATCCGGATCATCCTTCTGAAGAGGATCAAACGGTACTCCGGAATCGGACAGCGTGATACGAAGCCACTTGCCCTTCAGATCCTTTTCAGACAATCCCTTGCGGTATTCTTCCGGAATTGGACAGGTATTCAGGGTTTCTATGAGGATATCAGCATCTCCTGTATCCGGTGTATAAGCATAATTTGCAATATTAACAAACAACTCCTCCACCGCGATATCGACCTGCATCTGGATCTTCATCGGGCAGTTTTCCGTCTCGAGCTGTGCGTCAACATTCTCCAGAACCTGAGCAAGGTTATCCACCACTGCCAGAATCTTCAGATTCTTCTTAGACATAGAGCTTGATCCTCACCTCCTCCAAAAAGTATGAGACAGCTCCTTATTCGATCGTAAGGATATCGGAAAAACCGGTAACATCAAAGATCTCGTTGACATCATCCTTGACATGGATCAGCTTCATGCTGCCCTGCTTGGACATGAACTTCTGCGCAGTAAGCAGAACACGAAGACCGGCGGATGAGATATATTCAAGATTCTCAAAATCAAATACAAGGCTGGTGACAGATTCCATAAAACTCTTCAGGTCATTCTCCAGCTGCGGAGCAGTGGTGGTATCAAGCCGTCCCTCCAGCTTGACAACAGCGTCGCTTCCATTGATCTCCTTCTGAATGTTTAACATAATGATCCTCCTTTGACAGCATATCCATACTGACGGTTGTAGACCGACAAACCTATTATACCGAAAGTAACCCAAAAGTAAAAGCACAAGTCTATAGGATTGCGGTATAACTATCCAGCAGAAAAAGCGGACGATACAGCATCTTCATGTTCCTGAGTCCCGGATTCCCCAGATCATCCTCCAGATTGGTACAGGGGTATTTTTCCCAGGTCAGCTTTGCCATCTCACTGATACAGACCGGAACCACATTGCGGGAGATCCCGGGGCTGTACTTGATGAAGGACTGGTCAAAGATTCGTTCTGTTGAGCGGTAACCAAGCAATATGGCCCATTCGCCCTGACGGGTTTCAAGGTAGATGCCGGAGAAGCCGAGCGCAGCGGGATCTTTGACCGCAGACAGCCAGGCCAGCCGGTCTGAAGGGAAGCTGCTGTCGGAAGACTGATCCCAGGCTGCGGCTTTCTCCAGCAGCAGATCGGTGTCCCGCGGAAATGCAAGCGGCCTGACGCTCCATTCGTTGTCTCTGGAAAAGTGCCGGATCTTTACTCGGTAATTCGTTCCGGAGCCGTTGTCCAAAAGCGCCAGGGAGCGGCTGGAGTACACGTATTCGCTGGTGGCCGGTTCGCATAAGATTTCGAATCCCTCCGACTCCAGCCATTCAAGCTCCGACTCGGGGACATAGACAAATTTCAGCGGACCGGAATCTGTCATCAAAGAGCGTACACAGGCCCGGCAGGCATCCCGGTCTCCGACCGGATAGTAATATCCATCGTCCGATGCGCTGTGAATCACATAGAACCGGTCATCCCCGTCAATGGTCAGACCGAAGGCAGACTGCCATGTATAGACGGCCGGGAAGGAGATGACGGTCATCTCCTGCGGGCAGTTTTTGCGGCAGTGCTCCATCCAGGATCTGTCTTTCAGATTGACTGCCCGAAACATTTTCTTCTGTTGTATGATCTCAGACATCCTGTGGTCCTTCATATTGCAGGTCTTCCTCTTTTTCTTTTGCCTGCGGTCCGTTGTAACGGAACGCAAGCATGGTAATGTCATCGAACTGCGGGACATCTCCGTCGAACTCATCTACCGCACGGAGCATATACTGGACCAGATCCTGCGGATTGGCATGCTGCATCCTGTTCAGGGCATCGACCATACGATCCGTTCCGAACTGCTCATTCTCCGCCGTCGTAGCTTCCGGAACGCCGTCTGTGTACAAAAAGAGCGTCTGTCCTCTGGTCAGATCGAATTCATAATCCCTGTATCGGACACCGGGCATGGCACCCAGTACGAGTCCATGCTTATCGTGGAACAGATCGAAGACACCATCCTGCCTCTGAAGGGCCGGATACTCATGTCCTGCGTTGGAGGCAATGACATGGCCGGTGGAGATCGTGATGATCCCAAACCATACCGTCACGAACATATCCTCGTCATTGTTCATGCAGATCCGGTCATTTGCCATCTGCAGAACCTCATGCGGCGCAATCCCCAGCTGCGCGATATTGCTGATGATAATCTTGGCCATCATCATAAAGAGAGAAGCGGGGATGCCTTTTCCGGATACATCCGCCATGACAACCCCCAGGTGATCATTGTCAATCAGGAAGAAGTCGTAGAAGTCGCCGGCAACCGACTTCGCCGGCTTCATCAGTGCGTAGACATCAAACTCGTCACGGTCCGGGAAAGCAGGAAATGTGTTCGGGAGCATACTTGCCTGGATGCGGTTGGCGATATCCAGCTCGGTGCCCAGCCTCTCTTTTTCTTCGGTTACTGCTTTCAGATTATTCATGTACCGGATGATACCAAGCTGCATCTTCCGGATGTCCTCGTACAGATCGTTGATCTCATCCTTTCTGCGGTCCGGAACCTTTACAACAAGACTTTCCAGATCCGTTTCATTCTCCGCGCCGAATGCGGAAGCGTCCCTTGCCAGATCGCTGAGCGGATCGGTGACAACCTTCCGGATATAGAAGCTTCCGGCCGCAGCCACAATCGCGAGAATGATCAGGCTTTGGACGAGCATCAGCAGGGCGAAACGATCTCTCCGGCCGATGACTTCATTCATATCCAGATCCACGCCGACGACTGCAGGGATGCTGCCATCGGAAGCCATGACAGGCTCTGCGCAGGTACACAGCCATCCGTATTCTGACTTCGTCACAGTGGCAGGCACACGGTCATTTTTTGTCTGATCATCCAGACCATCCGCATTCTTCTCGATCAGTCCGAGAGAGAAGATGGACTCACTCGGATCGAGAAGATACATCGCGCCCTCCTCTCCGAGATCCTGCACATAAAGATATTCTACCTGTTCGCGTTGCTGCAGCGTTTTGAGCAGATTGGTATAGCGGATATAGTCCTCGTACAGCCCTTTTTCCGTCAGGTAATCTGTCAGGAGGGAAGTGTCATCCGCTGCCTGTGCTTTCTCACGCAGCTCCTGATATTCCTCAGAGGCAGCCGTCTCACAGAGTTTTTCCAGATAATCACCGTCCAGAAGAGAGGCCGTTGTAATGCTGACCCGCGCGACACGATCCTGGTAGAGTGTGTTGATCTCGCGGCTGTGCGTAATATAGCTGCCGGCAAGAAGCAGGATAATGATAAGGCTGAAAAGGAGGAGAAGTACCAGGATCAGTTCTCTTCCAAGTCGGTTGCTCTTTTTTTTCATTTCCGTATCTCCATCTTTTTCCGGTAACAATGGTTACTAAATCTTTTGTGATGCCTCATGACCTGCGTATGCGGGAGGGCTGTCCGAAGGCCAGACCGGCAAGCAGAAATGTGCCTGCCAGGATTGCGATCACTCCGGCGATAACATACAGGCCCTGTGAAACACCGACTACAAGAGCCCAGCTGAATACGAAAGGTCCAAGTGCCTGGGATACATTTTCAAACAGGCTGTATACCCCAAGCGACCGGTCGACGCCGAAACGGACAACCTCCTTCTGATCTGTGTAAAAGCTTGTCTGCAGCGGAAGCCCGAAGCTGTCGGAGAATCCAAGGAGGATCAGCGCGGCGAGCAGGGCAGGGACGGAATGGAAGAGGGCGACAAGCGAGAATGCCAGCGCGTACAGCAGCGCAGACAGCGTAAGCCCCAGACGCTTTTTCTTCCACTTCGTAAACAGGTTCGTCATGACCGTGCTCATCGTCATCACGCATAGACCATTCAGCAGGAAGGAATAGCCGATATTGGTTTCGGACAGGCCCCATCTGGTTCCGATGATCGGATACAGGTAGATCAGGAAATAGCTGCAGATCAGTACAGGCACGACCAGCATCAGGAAGAAGACCAGAATATTCGGTGAAAGCAGGAACTTCCGCCAGGACATCTGCGCACTCTGCCCGGTGCCATCTTCCTGTGCATACTCCGAATCCGTAACTTCCGCAGGGGCAGCGTGGATCAGATACTTCCAGGTCAGAACCAAAAGTGCCAGGCTTCCGACTGCTGTCAGCGCGAACAGTGCTGTGTTGGGAAGCCAGTTCAGCAGGAAACCGCCGAAGACGGTGCCGGAATTGATGCCGTTCAGGGCTGCTGCGTTGTAGTAGGCAAAACCGGTATCCTTCTCATTGCCGGGCATACCCGCGATCAGCACGTTGACGATCAGCAGGATCACGCCCCAGCCGATTCCGATCACAAGACTTCCCAGTGTGATCATCCAGAAGCTCGGAACGATGCGAAGTGCAAGACCGGCAGAAAAGAGGGCCGTACTCAGCAAGGATGCATGCTTCAGAGAAAGCTTCCGGATCATGCCGGCTCCCAGTACGGAGAAGAGGGCACCGGCAACCACTTCCGCGGAGAACGGGATCGCGGACAGAACCGCCGTGGAGAGTCCGGGAATCTGAATGCCGCTTGCCAGCTTCATCGCATAGGAGGGGAGCACTGCGGTGGTCAGGTTCGTGAAGAAGAAGATCAGGAACACGATCAGGCGCAGCATCCCGGCGGGAAGCGGGACGGAAGACAAGCCGGCCTCCCCACAGCGCGGCGCGCTGTGATACTTTCTCCGCCCTTCCAGGAAATAGATGACCTCGATCAGGCACATGACACCGACGGCGGTGATCGCAATCAGATTCAGCAGCAGCTCCCGGAAGAGATTCTGCATCTCACTCTCAAAGCTCTGCAGATCCGTTCCGACTTCAATCAGGCCGACCGGCTTCCCGTCAGGATCAAAGATCGGGTTCAGTACGAACAGATAGCTGCCTTCCAGGCTGCGGTTGACATACTGCCGGCCGACCCCTGTTGTCAGGATCGCCTGCTCTTCAGAATCCTCATACTCCCAGTCATAGGGGAGCAGCATCGAATTCTCGTCCATGGAATAGGTGAGCGTGATGGTGTCATAATCCCCGAATACCCGGTACATTGTGCAGTACAGATCCTTCACGGTATCCGATCCGACTTTGAATATGCTGTTTACCGCGCGCTGAACAGCCAGATAGTCCTCACTCAGATAGTCGGACGATTCATCCAGACGCAGGAATGCGTCAATGGGCATATGTTCGAGTGTGAGGGCAGCGCAGTAGTTGGCCTTGTCAAACTTGGAATCATAATGCTGCTGGGTGAACTTCGGGAACAGGGTTGCGATCAGCATGGACGCAAGTGCGCCGACTCCGACCAGAATGGCCGCGACGATCCGGACCATCGTGCCTGCCCGGCGCAGCAGGAAGAAGGCAAGAAGGAGCAGATCCGTCAGAAAGCTGATCACCAGAAGCACCAGACAGAACCACACCAGACAGGCGATCAGTCTGAGCTTTGCGGAAAGGGTGAATGCACCAACCTCCTCGCACTGATTGTTCTCCCATATCTGAAGTGCGCTTTCTGCAGCAGAAACCACACTGAAGTCAGAGGTAACACTGTTGCAGGTCTCGCGTTCGATCCAGGGAAGATCTTCATGCAGCGAGGTCACCTTGCCGTCTGCGGTATCGATGGCGGTCACGCAGCGCAGTCCGCGGTCAGCCGCATACAGAGTGCCGTCCAGGCAGCTGATTGCGCGCGGAATGCTTTCGAATTCTTCCACATACCGGGAGTTATCATACAGAAGCGGATCGTTTCGCCCGTCTGTATAACGATAGATTCTTCCGTTGAAGGTGCAGTAATACAGGCACGCTTCTTCCGGATCCCACACAGCATTCAGGACCAGATCCGATGCGTTCTTCAGCGGGAAATCCTGCGACCAGGAGACATCGAGTCCGCGAAGAAGCAGACCATCCTCTTTTACGATGACCGTAGCAGCATCACCGCCGCAGGAAAACAGCGCAACAATAGAAGGACGGATCTGATCATCGGAAGCATCCAGTCTCCTCAGCTTTTTCAGAAGCGTACCGTCAGGGGAATACTTCAGGACAGCTTCCTCTTTCAGACGGATACCGCTTAAGATACGCTGATCCTGAACATAAACAGCACCTTCGTCATCCGTGCAGATTCTGACCGCCTTCTCAAAGCCATTGTCAGAAGCTAAGACCTGCCACTGAAGCGTATCGTCCCCGGAGGCTTTCAGAAGACGTTCACCGGCCTTATCAATCACGAGCAGATTCCCGTCCCGATCCTTACAGGCGGCAACAATTTCCGTCAGGGCAAAGGGCTCAAATGGATTCACCATAAGCCAGCTGCGGAAGAAATAGACTGCCGCCAGAGAAAACAGAAACAGGGATATGCAGATTATATGAAAGATTGTCTTGCGTTTTACTTTCATGAATCTAATATACCGTTTTTACGGGGATAAATCTACCGATTCCCGTGCTGCGTGCTTTCCGGTCCGGCATACCTTTCCTGTTCATAGGCATCATGAAGCTTCCGCATCTGCGGCGTATCCGGGAGATTGGCGCGCTGCTCGATCATGGCAGGCGTCTCATAGGGCATGGGCGGTGTGCGACGATAATGCAGGATGGTACGGCGGTACCTGCGCCGGACGGAATTCCTTCCGGGACGGATCCTGCCGCGGGTGCGGCGGGGCCTGAGAGAAGTATGCTCATCCTGGGATTTCCCGGTAAGGGGCGAGGGAGCATCATCCTCCGAAAGCAGCCGGAAGCGAAGGATCAGGCTTCTGATGATGATCCACACGGCATACGCAAGAACCGCAGTCATAAACACCGTCAGTATATTTTCCAGCAGATCAAACAGCCGGACCAGCCATTGCGGGACCGGCTTGCCTGATTCGAGCAGTCCGAGCCGCATCAGTTCACGCAGGATATAGTTTTCCTCATAATATCCGCCGTAGGGATCCGTGTTTTCATATTCCAGATGGATCTCGGGCAGGTCAATAAAATGCCGGCCGCCTGAGGTCATCAGCGCAGCCGCGGCGAGCAGCGCGCATGGAAGGAGTACACGAACCAGTGCAGCCATCTGCAGACGGGAGATCCGGCGAAAAGGAATCCGGCTGATATGATGGCGTCCATCCAGAAAGGCTTCTCTTTGAAAAAGCACATGGTAGGGCAGAATGAGAAAGAAATACACAATCGCACCGGACAGAGCAGCCTGCGCGAGTTCATTGCTGTGGAAAATCAGGGCTGCAAAGTAGACCGCCGCAAAGGGAATCAGGAGACGAAGGGCAGGAAGCGGGAGAAGATAAAGGTCTCCCATCCAGGAATGGTCCTCCTGCATCTTCGCCTTCTTCCGGCTGTTGTCATTGGTACGCATGCGAATGGCATCGAACAGGTAGAGGACGAGGATCAAAGCCTGGGGCAGCTGCTCCCCGCCCAGAATGCTGAGCGAGAGGTGCATTTCGAGATAACACAGCCCTGCCAGGAAAAGAACCATTACGGGGCAGGCACAAAGAAGAAAGGTGCCGATGTTTTTCACCTTCTCCTGAAGAAGATAGGTGAAGGCAGCCGGAAACGCCAGCGTCAGCGTGAGCGCGTAGAGCGGAAGCAGGTGCGAACGCGCAGTCTCCGCCTCACCGGCCGGCAGACCGTAAGTGACGATCAGGCAATAGCAGGGGACCATCAGGGCAAGCAGTACCAGAAAATGAAGACGCCGCACAAGCGCGATATAGATTTTGGCCGGGGTGAGAGTCATTGCCGTATTCCCTCTTGCTGATGCAGGTTTCACTGATTCGGAGCGCTTTGCGTCTTTACAGGACGCTCTATGAGGAAGGTGCTTTCCAGTCTGTCACCGGCAGGACCAGCAGATTGCGCTCCTGCTCCTGATGCCGCCGGTCGGAGGTGCGCGCCGGGACAGCAAGGATGCCGCTGCGCTGCAGACCGAGCAGTCTGTGAATCTGCGCACGCACCACAGGCCGGTCGGAGGAGGTGAGGAATACCAGAACCTCATCCCCGTAGCCTGCGGCTGGATTCGGATCCGGCCTGCGCTCTGCCTCCAGCCGGAGCATTTCCTCAAAGGGAAGAAGGGAAAGAGCGTCAAAATCCGCGGTCAGGAATTCCTCCATCGCCGTCAGCTTTCCGGCACTGCTGCAGGATATAAAGCGCACCGCTTCACACATGGAATCTTTCCTGCCTTCAAACGGCTTCAGCCCCGTTTCCATTCCTCCGCTGACGGGAACGGCGGGACAGTTTATCACGAGAGCGGCATCCAGCTGCTGCTTCACCAGAGTCCGGATCAAGGACGCCGCAAGCGCGATGCTCTGCTCGCGCAGCGCATCCGAAAATGGATTGCCGGGATCCGTACCGACATCCAGGAAGATCTTAACGCGCACCGCCGCGCAGGACGCATAGGTGTTCACCATCAGCGCACCGGTCTTCGCCGTCGCCTTCCAGTTCACCGACTTCATGGGATCCTGGAGTGTATACGGACGGATCGAGGCAAAAACGAAAGGATCTTCATAGAGCTTCCTGGTGCTTTCCTTTTCGCCCAGAATCACCAGAACCGCGTGCAGCAGAAGGCTGCAGTCTGTCTGTGCTGCATACACATAGAGTCCCGGTTCTTCCTCCTGCGTGTCGTGCTCCATCCTGTACGTGTGCGCAAACAGCCGGGAAGGAGCATGGCAGGTCAGCTGGCTGACGGTATAGAAGCCCCTTTTCTGCGCGGTGACAGGATATCTTCGGACGATCCGTTCCATCCCGCGGACGGCAAACAGATCCCGCTTATAGACATAGTCACTTTCCAATATATTCTCGGCATCTTCAAAATGCAGTCCCCGCGGCAGGCGGAATCCGATCTCTATGATCGGGAGCGGCAGCTTCTTCCGGTTCTCAATGGTCTCCGTCAATTCCAGAACCTCATGCGCATATACATGCGGACGGGAGAACAAAACCCGGATGCTGAGAGAACGGCTCCAGTTCCTTTCGTACCAATAATCGTGCAGCAGCAGGACAGCCGCTACGCCGATCAGAAATACCGCGATCATAGGAGCGTTCGTTTCCAGTCCTCTGTCGGGACTTCTGTCTGCGTGAGCGCGGACCGGATCCGGTCCTCCTTCTCCCTGACTGAGGAGATACCGGAAGACAGGCAGCGATGTGACAGTGTCGGAAGCGCACAGGCCTGGATATCTTCGGGTGTCACAAAGTCTCTTCCCTGCAGCAGGGCATATCCCTGAGCGGCACGCACCAGCGCAAGCGTTCCCCTTGGGCTGACGCCATCCTCGATGCGCGGCATTGCATCCGGAAATGCACCGGCCCCGGCAGATTCCGAAAGGGTGCGCGTGTTTTGAACCAGCCGGGTGATATATCTGCGCAGATCCGGATGAACAAAGATCCTCCGGCACTCCTGCCGAAGCGCAAGAATCTCATCCTTTCCGCAGCAGGCACCAAGATGGGCGAGCGGTTCCTCTTCCATGAACCGGTCGATCATCTGCAGCTCTTCCTCCTCAGACATTTTCCCCATGCTGATCTGCATGAAGAAACGATCCAGCTGCGCTTCGGGAAGAGGAAAGGTTCCCAGTGTCTCCACAGGGTTCTGCGTGGCGATGACGAAAAACGGATCCTCCAGTATGCGCGTTGTGCCGTCTACGGTAACCTGACGCTCCGCCATACATTCAAGCAGCGCGGACTGTGTACGCGGCGTGGCGCGGTTGATCTCATCCGCAAGAAGAATGTGGCAAAAAACAGGTCCCGGCCGGAACACAAACTGTGACTGTGACTGGTCATAATAATTCAGACCGGTAACATCACTCGGAAGAAGATCCGGCGTAAACTGGATTCTGGAAAAGGACAAAGAAGCAGAAGCGGCAAGGCTCTTCGCCAGAACGGTCTTGCCGGTCCCGGGGACATCCTCGATCAGAACATGCCCGCCGGCAGCAAGGCACACCAGAAGAAGATCCACCGTCTGCTCCTTCCCAACGATTACCTTCGATATGTTCTCCCGCAGCCTCTGCAGG
>Ga0256405_10005737_pt1 | contig 20883 bp, 23 predicted proteins | sample RumenRJG_02DNA_FD_189096 | JGI IMG/M metagenome (GOLD analysis project Ga0256405, IMG submission 189096) | Bovine rumen microbial communities from Lethbridge, Alberta, Canada - RJG_02 | ecosystem: Host-associated > Mammals > Digestive system > Stomach > Rumen | place: Canada: Alberta... | reverse complement strand
CGAAATGGCGGCCTGAAGGTCTGTAAATTTCATCTGAATCATCCTTTTGAGCTCGGATGACACCATTATAGCGAAGATACTGTCCTAAAAATGTCTCTAGGTCCTAAGTTTCCGACTAACACGAATGCATTTTACAAATTGAAAAATCTCTTTCATATTTGAGAGACATATTACAATGAAAAGAGGGTTCCGAGTCATGAGTAAACAAATGCTGCCCCGGGACTCCGTTCAGATGAACGCAAGAAAGGCGTTAAACGGAAATGCCAGGTGTGTCCGGTCTGTAATGGCAGCCCCTGTACAGGAAGGGCTCCTGGCCCGGGAGGCAAAGGCTCCGGAAAGACATTTATGAGGATGGTAGGCTCAAGGGCTTCTCACCGGCTGTTCTTAGTGCGCCCGGCGAGCGCACGATCTATGGAAAGCACCTCGGAATCATCGCTCCGAGGTGCTTTGCTATTCCTTCTTCTTCTGAATATAGGCTTTTCACCGAGCCTTGATTTTCTTCTCCTTCTCATTTATAATCTGTCTTCGTTCACAGAAGGAGGAAAGATGGCATTATGATTTTTGTCCTTGAATTTCTTGGCACCATAGCATTTGCTATCTCCGGTGCCAGCACCGGTGTTCAAAAAAAGATGGATATCTTTGGCGTATCTATTCTGGCTATGACAACAGCCGTTGGAGGTGGTATCCTTAGAGATATTATTCTGAATGTTACCCCTCCCGCTGCTTTTCATAATCCTGTTTTCACACTGATGTCAATTGCTACCGGAATCATTGTTTTCTACATTGTCCGGCAACATTACAACTTTTATCAGAAGCCTTGGGGAGAAATTCTGCTGCGTACTTTGGACGCTGTTGGTCTGGGCTTGTTCACGGTAATCGGGGTTCAGACTGCTTTTGTACATGTTTCTGAGTCCAACTCTTATCTTGCGGTTTTCGTTGGCGTAGTTACAGGTGTAGGTGGCGGTATTCTCCGCGATATTCTTGCAGGGAATACGCCGTACGTATTGGTAAAGCATTTCTATGCCTGTGCTTCTTTGATCGGCGCAATAATCTGTGCACTTCTTTGGCCTTATACAGGATCTGTTCCGGCGATGCTGGCTGGCGCGATCATCATCGTTGTACTGAGAAACATGGCAGCTCACTATCATTGGAGTCTTCCGAGAATCGATTAATAATGCTGACGTGGAAAGGGTGAAATGAATCCTGATGAGGCAACTATACCGGTTATTATTCTATCTGCTCGGACAAATCATTCTCGCTGCGGGACTTACGCTCAGCACGAAAGTGCACTTGGGTGTCTCCCCTATTTTGTCTACTGCATACTGTGCCTCCGAGCTTACAGGATGCACCATTGGAGACGCTTCATTGATTGTGTATATAGCCTGCATCGTAACGGAGGTCATTCTCCACTTTCGTCTGGAGATTGACTGGTCTGATAAAAAGAAAATCATTATTTCTGATCTACTCCAGTTACCGGTTAGTTTTCTTTTCACGCGTCTGATGGATCTGCTTAGCCATCATATACCTGATTATTCAGGTTTACTTCTCTATCGGATTCCATTACTGTTCCTTGCAATTCTGTTTGTCGGGACCAGCGCTGCAATGACACTGGATATGAGACTCATTGCGAATCCAGCAGATGGAATTGTACCGGTCATCTTCGATGTAAGCGGTCTCCAGCTTGGTCTTACAAAGCGCCATATCTTTGTGACGCATAAACACGCAGATCTATTATAAAGCACTGCAAGTTGGAGAAACCTCTATATGATATTTTCATATCATTCGGAAATCTATAAAATGATTATAAAAAGGCGGATGACATTTTACAGCCATCCGTCTTTTTTCTGGTTATGCCATTTTATTTAGTGCTCTTCATGTTCAATGACTTCTATGGTTGCAATATCCCGGCGCTTTACTTCCTGGTTTGTTCCAGGAAGATCATAGTTATCGTTCAGATTCGCAAATCGAAGCCAGTTGTGGAAATCATCAATTTGACTGCCTGATGCCCAAAAGTCAATATAACTATGGTCTTCCAAATGAATTCTGATTGTCTTCATATCTTCCTGAACAGTTTCCTTTCCATAATGTGGTAACTGATTGTAACACGATTCTCTGTCAATTATCTGTTAAGATATCTCATTTTCTGGCCGTACCGGATCTGCTCTTTTTTTAATTGCAATATCTATTCTATGCTTCTGCAAAAGCCGCAGATGAGCAAATTCAGCCTGATTCTAAATTCTATTCCATCATAAAGCTTCGGAGTAATCCGGACTGGACCTTAATCCCGAAGCTTTCTGTAGACAGCATTTGGCCAGATACTGATTATTCTGCTCTATGCTCTGATCGGTTATATTGCCGGGAAATGCGGTCTGGTTAACCCCGATCAACGAAAGTACCTTACCAAAATATGTACTGACCCCATCATGCCCTTGTGCAGTAGACACGATTTAACGTTATATCCGGTAACCATATCGGCTGTTCTCCAAATAATCATATACTCCGGAATACCATTAAGAAAGAAGCTGTCCGTTTTTTTGGACAGGTCTTTTGTTATGATATCACCATGAAAGCATGCTAAACGAACAGGAGGTTATAAGGATGAAAGGTTACTATACTGCCAACGGTTATTATGGTTTGGTCGAAGGAAGCTACATTCTCTTTTCTGATGAGTCTGATTATTATGATTTCATGGATCAGGAAAGTGATGCGGCATGATCAATTCCGGTTTCTGATGACACATTCTAACGGAGCCTACATTTGCATTGACCTGAAAAGCTATTATGCGTCGGTTGAATGTGTTGCCCGTGGTCTGAATCCCTTGGATGGGAAACTACTTGTCGCTGACCCGAGTCGTTCAGACCAGACGATATGCCTGGCTGTTTCCCCTGCTCTCAAAGAAATTGGGGTACCATCCAGGCCCCGTCTTTTTGAGGCAAAACAGGCAATCCGCCTATATGAAGCCAGATATCATACCAAGGTCAGTTATGTGACGGCTGTCCCAAGAATGGGTGAATACGAACGAATATCCGCCGAGATCTACGAGATCTACCTGCGGTATGTCTCACCGGAGGATATTCTTGTCTACAGTATAGATGAATGTTTCATCGACTGCAGCAGATATCTGGAATCTTATGAGCAGGAAGCGGCCAGAAGCGGTTTGGAAGCGGCCCGGATTATGGCGCTTACCATGATCCAGGATGTCCTCAAAACAACAGGCATTACGGCGACAGCAGGAATCGGAACAAACCTGTATCTGGCCAAGGTCGCAATGGACATCGTTGCGAAGAAGGCTCCGCCGGATAAAGACGGGGTTCGGATTGCCGAGCTAAACGAGAACAGTTACCGCTTTCTTCTGTGGGAACACAAACCCCTGACGGATTTCTGGCAGATCGGGCGTGGAAAAGCCAGACGCCTGATGAACGCCGGGATTGAAACCATGGCGGATATTGCGGAGCGAAGCCGGTGGGATGAAGAGTTCTTCTATAAAATGTTCGGTATTGACGCTGAAATTCTGGTCGATCATGCATGGGGAATTGAACCCGTCACAATGGCGGATATCAAGAATTATCACACAGAGAGCCGTTCTCTGTCCAACGGACAGGTTCTTCCCAGGCCATATGCCTATGAGGAAGCCCGAATTGTCTTTCAGGAGATGATTGACCTGACATGCGCTGATCTTTTCAACAAGAATCTCATCACAGACAATCTGACCTGGTGGGTCATATATGACTACAAGAGTCTTGAGAAGATACCGGAGTATGACGGTGAGCTGAGTCTCGACTTTTACGGCAGACTGCATCCGGCTCACAGTACCGGGACAGTAAGGCTCAGAACATGGACAAACAGCTGTCAGAGCATTATCCCTGCCGTACTCGCTCAGTTCGATAAAATAACAGACCATCGGCTGTTATACCGGCGTATGGGTATTTCCGCAAATGAAATTAAAAGTAATCATGGCGTGTTTCAACTGGATCTGTTCACGGATTATGATTCCATGGAGCGTGAAAGCAGGCTGCAGGGGGCCATGCTCGGCGTGCGGAACAAATACGGATCCAATGCCGTTTTCAAAGGGACAAACCTGATGGAGGGATCAACCGCCCTGGAACGTAATCTTCAGATAGGCGGCCATCGTGCCTGAATGGAATAAATCTCAGAGCAGAATAATCGTGTATGATCGGGTATAGGTTCATGCATGAAAAATCCGCTGTAATGCTCCGTTTTATTCCGTTCGGCCACTGTACCAGAAATTCGATGATTGTCTGATGTTTCATTCTGTGATAAAATAATAATTTGAAGGGATTATCAGTTTTTAAGGGGCGGCGTGTGCAAAGCAGCAGTTTCAGTCCCATACGGTTTTTCCTCTCGATCATTATTTTGGCAGGCGACTTGACCCTTTATCAAGCGGTTCATGGAGAAGGGAAAGGACTATAAATGAATCACGTGAATACCTTATCCCCGGAAGATTATCTGGAGTCGGAATGCCCGCTCTGCATGGAGCCGGCCGATCAGGATCATGATGTTGTTCCCGTCCCACAGCAGCGGATCAAAGACAAACTGGATCTCTATATGAACAAAAAGGATTACGAAGGGGCCGAACGGCATCTTCTGTACTGGCTCGGCGAAGCGGAACGGGGCCATGACCTTCGCGGCAGACTGCTGATCTGCAACGAGCTGATCGGCTTCTATCGAAAGACGGGGAAGAAGGAAGAAGCGTTTGGGTTTTGTACAGAAGCGTTGGAACTTTTAAAGAAAATGAATTTCGAAGAAAGCATCAGTGCCGGGACCACATGTGTTAATGCCGCTACCGCATACGGTGCTTTCGGCGAGCATCGTGACGCTCTGGCTCTTTTCCAAAGAGCCAAAGACCTATATGAACGTCTTCCATATACGCAGCCCCATCTGCTGGGCGGGCTGTACAACAATATGGCCCTAACGTGTCAGGCGCTCGGTCGTTACGAAGAGGCGTTCGGTTTCTATCACCGGGCCTTGGAGAAGATGTCTCTCGTTTCAGGTGGTGTTCTGGAACAGGCGGTCACCTATCTGAACATGGCTGACGCGGTCGCAGAACAATCCGGCCTGGAAGAGGGCGAGGAGGAAATCGGCCGCCTCCTTAACCGGGCTTATGATCTTCTGCAGGACGAAACTGTGACACATGATGGCTATTATGCCTTTATCTGTGAGAGATGTGCGCCCTGTTTTTCCTATTACGGTTTTTTTGCCGTTGCGGAAGAACTGCTTCAGGAGGCAAAATTGATCTATGAAAGGTCTTGAGCTTTCAGAAGCGTTTTACGAAACCTGTGGAAAGCCTATGCTACGGGAAGAATTTCCTCAGTTGCTCCCCTTTCTGGCAGTTGGGCTGTTCGGCAGCGGGTCTGAATGTTTTGGTTATGACGATGACATATCACAGGACCATGACTTTGAGCCCGGCTTCTGCATCTTTTTACCCGATGAATCAAAGGTGGATCGTCATAGTGAGTTTTTACTGGAACGCGCTTATGCAAAGCTGCCTTCATCGTTCGGAGGAATTCAGCGATCGTGCGTCGTCCCGGTCGGCGGAGCACGACATGGTGTCTTTCGCACTGCGGAGTTCTTTTTGAAAACAACCGGATCCCCGGATGGAAAGCTGAGTCTTCAGCACTGGCTCACCATACCTGAACAGGCTCTGGCAGAGGCGACAAACGGACGTTTGTTTTTCGATCACTTTGGCGAAGTCACCCGCATCCGCGACGGTCTTTCGCAGTTTCCGGAGGATATTCGGCTGAAACGGCTGTCCGGACAGCTCCTGCTCATGGCGCAGTCCGGACAATACAATTATCTCCGATGTCTGGATCATGGGGAATCGGCTGCTGCCCAGCTGGCTGTGACAGAATTTGTAAAGAGCTGCATTTCTGTTATTTTTCTGCTGAACCGTCGTTATCAGCTCTATTATAAATGGGTGTTTCGCGCCATGCGCGAGCTGTCCTTTCTGTCTGAACTCTGCACTCCTCTGGAATATCTGCTGGGCAGTGGAAACGCGCCGGATGAAGCGGTGGAGAAGGCTTCTGAGATCGAATTAATATCCGCTAAGATCGCAGATCAGCTTCGTGCTCAGAAGCTGACTTCGCTCCAGAGCAATGAACTTGAGCAGCAGGCTTATGCAGTCAACAGCAGCATCAAAGATCCGGAACTGCGTAACATGAACATTCTGGCGGCGGTATAACAGCTTGCTCTGACTCATGTAAAAAGCAGTGTGACAGTCTCTATTCAGGGGCCGTCACACTGCTCTTTTTATATCCACATTGTCAAGATATATCAGCTGTCTCAGATTTCGGTGATCACCGGAAGGATCATGGGGCTGCGCCGGGTTGATTTATAAAGGAATCCGGACAGATTGGACTTGACCTTTGTCTTAATGCTGTTCCAATCCGTAATCTCATGCGCATCGCAGCTCTCAATCGTTTCCATCACAACTCTGGACATTTCTTCAATCACATCCTCAGAGTCTTTCACATAGATAAACCCACGTGTGAGTATCTCTGGGACAGCCAAGAGCTTGTGATCATGGGAGGAATACGTCATCACAATAACGATCATGCCGTCTTCGGCCAGTCTGTGGCGGTCCCGCATGACGACGCTGCCGACTTCTCCGATCCCGCCGCTTCCGTCAACCAGAACGGCACCTGCGGATACACTGTCCTCACAGATAACGCCTTTCTTCGTGAACTCAATGACTTTCCCGTTTTCAGCGATGACAACGTTTTTGGGGGCAACACTCATCAACCGGCCGAGCTCCGCATGCTTGACGAGCATCCGGTGCTCGCCATGTACAGGGATAAAATACTTTGGCTTTACCAGGGCCAGCATCATTTTCTGCTCCTCCTGGCAGGCGTGACCGGAGACATGCAGATCAGTGTGTCTGTCGTAAATAACTTCGGCGCCTTTATGGAAGAGTTCGTCAATGACCCGGCTGATGGTATTCTCATTTCCAGGGATAGCGGATGCAGAGATGATCACACGGTCTCCGCTGTCGATCTGGATCTGCTTATGCTCTGCAAACGCCATGCGATACAAAGCCGACATCGCTTCACCCTGACTCCCGGTAGAAATGATTACCGTTCGATTCTTTGGCTGTGATTTGATCTGCTCCAGATCAACAAGGACGCCCTCCGGAACTTCCATATATCCCAGTACCATGGCCGTTCGAAGAACATTCTCCATGCTGCGCCCCGTTACGGCGACTTTGCGATGATATTTGGCTGCCACATTGATGATCTGCTGCAGGCGATGGACATTAGATGCGAAGGTCGTGATGATGATCCGCTTGTCGCAGTTCTGAAACAGCTTGTCAAAGCTCTCTCCGACCTTGCGTTCCGATGCGGAATGACCGGGCGTTTCAACATTAGTCGAGTCGCTCATCAGCGCCAGGACTCCTTCATTCCCCAGTTCTCCAAAGCGAACGAGATCGATCATGCCGCCGGAGATCGGCGTGAGATCGATTTTGAAATCTCCCGTGTGCACAATCATTCCGACCGGTGTCTTGATCGCAAGCGCCACCGCGTCCGGGATGCTGTGATTGACCCGGATGAATTCTATCGTGAAACAGCCGATCCGGAAAACAGATCCGGCTTTCTTGGTAAAGATCTGTGTATTATAAAGAAGATCATGCTCTTCCAGTTTCAGCTCAATCAAGGCCGCTGTCAAAGGCGTCGTATAGATCGGTATATCCAGTTCCTTCAGCACATAGGGAACTGCACCGATATGGTCTTCATGTCCATGGGTGATAATCAGTCCGCGAATGCGGCTTGCGTTGTTTCTAAGATACGTGATATCCGGCAGGACAACATCAATTCCGTACATATCCTCATCCGGGAAGCCCATACCGCAGTCAATCAGCAGAAGGTCATTTCCAAATTCAATGACCGTCATGTTTTTTCCGATTTCTCCCAGTCCGCCCAAGGGTATAATTCTGAGTTTAGATGTCATTCGTTCTCCTTTCATATATTTTGACCAATAAGCACAAAACAACCGATAAGTCAGATTTCTGTTCTGCCCTCCAGAGCCCTGGTCAAGGTGGCATCATCTGCAAATTCCAGATTCGACCCCACCGGAATTCCGTATGCCAGCCTGGTAACTTTCAAACCAAACGGTTTCAGCAGCCGGGAGATATAGATCGCCGTTGCCTCTCCCTCTGTGTCAGGGTTCGTCGCCATAATGACCTCTCGGACTTCTTCATTCGCCGCACGGATCAGCAGTTCCTTCACGCCGATATCATCCGGCCCGATGTGATTCATCGGCGAAATCACTCCATGCAGGACATGATACAAGCCGTTGTATTCTCTTGCACGCTCTATGCTGAGGACATCCTTTGGATCGGAGACCACACAGATCTGGCTGCGGTCTCTTCTGTCGCTGGCACAGATCGGGCAGATTTCATGATCCGTATAATTGCGGCAGACGCTGCAGCGTCTGACCTCTTTTTTAGCTGCACGGATGGTATCGGCAAAGCCGATCGCCTCCTCATCCGGCAGTGAAAGAATGTAAAAAGCCAGTCGCTGAGCACTCTTACGTCCGATTCCGGGCAGAGACGCAAAACGATCAATCAAATTATCAAGGGCCGCAGGGAAAAAAGCCATAAATATTTGTTACTCCCGAAAATTATTCGCCGCGAATAAGGCGTACCGCCTCACCTCTATCTGCCGCACGGAACACGGCACTTCCGGCCACCAGCACATCCGCACCCGCCTCGATGCACAACGGTGCGGTGTTTTTATCCACGCCGCCGTCCACCTCCAGCCTGATGTCAAGCCCCTTCTCGTCAAACAGACGGCGCAGTGCTCTGACCTTATCCAGCTGCCCGGCCATGAAGTGCTGTCCGCCGAAGCCAGGCTCCACCGTCATCACAAGCACGAGATCAATCAGGTCCAGATAAGGTAAAACAGCTTCCCAGGGAGTGTTGGGCTTGACGGTGACGCCGCAAAGCTTGCCGGCCTGCTTGACAATGGTAAGCGCTTCCCGCAGGCTCTCCTCTGCATCCGCTTCCACATGTACGTTTACAAGATCGGCTCCCGCATCGCAAAACTGGCGGACATAGCGGATCGGCTCGGTGATCATCAGATGCGCGTCAAGAAAAAGATCCGTTGTTTTCCGGACAGATTCCAGCACCGGAATCCCCATCGAGATATTCGGTACAAAATGTCCGTCCATCACATCATAGTGAAGCCATTCAGCCCCGGCCGATCGCACATCTTCGATTTCTTCGGAAAGTCTGGCAAAATCAGCTGCAAGAAGAGAAGGCGCTACTCTTATCATGATGAACCTCCAACGCGACAATACTAGGCTGCTAAACTAAGTTATTATAACCCAATTATGTTTCATTTGCAATGATTTTTTATCAGTTTTAAGTTGATGGATTTCTTGACGAAAATGCTTCTCTATTGTATAATATATAAATTGAAAATGGATATTTACAGGGCACGTGGGTTAACCCTTCGGCCTGTTTTATACAGGAGGATTTATGTTCGGACGCAGAAGAGGCCCCCGACCGGGTTCGATCTACAGTTTTCTTGCTACCTGGCTTTTTTTGTCGCTTTTCTTTCCGATGTATCGTCTTGGAAGCCTGCTGCTGACACTCGGGGCAGGTCTCGCAGTTGCTTATCTCTTCGGTCGGGCGGCAGGCAAACGAAGCAGCCAGCGGGAATCCGGAGAGAAGGAAAAAGCGCCGCGCAAGACGGTTGACACCACCGTGCGCAAAGTCGGCGAGCAGGCCGCAACCAGAGAGCAGCCTGCCTCCCAGCCGAAGCCTGCAGAGAAAAAAAGCTATGGACCGGAAGTCGATCCGATCATCGAGGAAGGCAATAAAGCACTCAGTGAAATGGGCCGTCTTTACATGTCGATCAAGGATCCGGAGATCCGTGTTAAAATCAATGAAATCATGCGGATCACCGACAAGATCGTTCAGGATGCCATTGCGGATCCCACCGACATTCCCAAGATCAGGAAGTTCATGAACTATTATCTTCCAACAACAATCAAGCTTTTGAACGCCTATGACCGGATGGATTCTCAGGGAATTGAAGGGGAAAATATCGACAAGAGTCTGAAGAGCATCTCCGAGATGCTGGATGCAGCAATTTCGGCATACAAGAAGCAGCTGGATTCTCTATTTGCGAATCAGGCGCTTGATATTGAAACGGACATTGCGGTGATGAACGCCATGCTGAACCGTGAAGGTCTGAGCGACAAAAAGGACTTCAACATCAAAGATCAGTCCCAGGGTACCGTTGCTACAGGCTGAACTTTACGATTCCAGTTTGAATATTTCTCAACAGAGTTAATACTTTTAATGAACGATATAAGAAAGGATCTGTAAATTATGGATGAAAACACTTCATATGTCCCTAAACTGACTCTGAACCCTACTGCAGCTCAGGCTGCGGTAGAGGAAGCGCCTGTTGAAGAACAGAAGAAAGAGGAAAAAGAATCTGTTAAAGCTGAAAAGCTTGATATCTCTTCTCTTTCCCCCGCCGAGCAGGCTGCAGTACGTGAGTTTTCCGAACAAATCGACATTCTGAATACTGAACAGGTGATGAACTACGGCTCTGCCGCTCAGAAGAATATCTCTGAATTCTCTGATGCCGCGCTGAGCACGGTCCGTACCAAGGATCTCGGTGAAGTCGGTGACAAGCTGAGCGATCTTGTTGTTGAATTGAAGGGTCTGAACTTTAACCAGGAAGAAAAGAAAGGTCTGAAAGGTCTTTTTAAGAAGTCGACCAACAATCTTGCAACCCTGAAAGCCCAGTATGACAAAGCCGAAGTCAATGTCGACAAGATCGTGGAATCCCTTGAAGGACATGAAGTGACCCTGATGAAAGACGTTGCGCTGATGGATAAGATGTACGAGCGCAATGAGGAATACATGAAAGAGCTGACCATGTATATCCTGGCCGGCAAACTGCGGATCGAACAGCTTCGCAACGAAGAGCTGCCCAAGTATCGTCAGAAGGCACTGGAGTCCAATCTCCCGGAAGATGCCCAGGCGGCCAATGACTTTGCGAACATGATCGGTCGTTTTGAGAAAAAAATCCACGATCTGGAGCTCACCCGTACCATCTCCGTACAGATGGCGCCACAGATCCGTATGATTCAGAACAACGACTCTCTCATGATGGAAAAGATTCGCTCCTCCATCAACAACACAATTCCTCTTTGGAAGAATCAGATGGTCCTGGCCCTGAGCCTGTTTCACTCCGACCAGGCGATGAAAGCCCAGCGTGAGGTTACCGATATGACCAATCAGCTTCTGGAAGCGAATGCCAAAGCCCTCCATCAGGGCAGCGTGGACGTTGCCCGTGAGTCCGAGCGCGGCATTGTCGATATGGAGACGCTGATCAAAACCAACGAAGAACTCATCAAGACCCTGGATGAAGTCCGCCAGATTCAGGATGACGGCCGTGCACGCAGGGCCCAGGCCGAAGAAGAACTTGCCCGGATCGAAGGTGAGCTGAAGCAGAAGCTTCTGGATATGCAGGGATGAAAAAACTCTTTTCCAATACGTCTTTCGCCATCGTTTTGACCGTTGTGCTTATGCTGGCCTCCGTTCTGCTGAACACCAGGGTCAAGCTTGGCAAGCAGTGTGAAACACTCTGCGAGCGCTTTTACGGGGACAGTATGATCTCCGCCTCACTGACTTCCCTGTGTGATGCTTCGGAGCAGCTTGCGCTCCTTGGAAATCGTTATCAGATTGACGAAGCTGATGAAGCGCTGGAAATGACGCGTTCCATACGGGGCATGCTGCAGGAACACAGTTATGGCGCGGCAGAGATCTATGATCAGTATAATGAGCTGCTGAAATCTGATTTTTCTCTGGAGGGCACGCTCGCCCGCACCGCCCTGTCAGAGGAAGATGCCGGAACATTTGTCAGCGCGCAGCATGCAGCAGCAGAGGCCAAGGCTGTGATCGACAATTCATCCTTTAACGAGCTGGTTCATAATTTCCTGAACAAAAATCAGCATTTCCCCACTCCCCAGCTCGCCTCGGTCAGCGGCGTGCATATGCCTGAACTGTTTGCCTGACCGGCTTTTCTCCCCGCAGTACCATTCTAGAACAGGAGTAATCAAACCATGTCAATTGCAGAAGGCAGAGCATATTTTCGTGCCCTCGGTATGGAGGACCGTGTCCAGGAGTTCACCGTCTCCTCGGCTACCGTGGAGCTGGCTGCGGCCGCACTCGGTGTGGAAGGAGCCAGAATCGCAAAAACACTTTCTTTTAAAACAGCTGACGGCTGCATGCTGATCCTGGCCGCCGGCGACGCCCGGATTGATAACCACAAATTCAAAGATAAATTCCATTTCAAAGCGAAAATGCTTTCCGCAGATGAAGTTTTGGAACTGGTCGGCCATCCTGTCGGTGGGGTCTGCCCCTTCGGGATCAAGCCCGGAATCCCGGTTTATCTTGACGTCAGCATGAAACGGTTTGAAACTGTGTTCCCTGCTGTGGGCAGCGGAAGCAGCGCCATTGAGCTGAATCTGGATGAGCTCTTTGAATATTCCAAAGCGCTTGAATGGGTCGATGTCTGTAAACTTCCGGGAGAGTAATTCGGATACTATCACATTCCGGTTAGTAACAAAGGAGAAGGAGTATTCCGCATGAGTACTCCTTCTCCTTTTCTTAAGCCTGCTTATGTTCGAGCAGCCAGTTTTTGAGATACAGAATCGCCTGCCGATAGCCTTCGAAGCCCATCCCGGCAAAGGTTTTGATGCAGGCCATCCCGGGGTAGGAGATCTGGCGAAAGCTCTCCCGACTGGAAATATTCGAAAGATGCACTTCAACGGCCGGAATCGCAACCGCTTTCAGTGCGTCCAGAATCGCGACGCTTGTATGGGTGTAGGCAGCCGGATTGATGATAATTCCATCAGCATCCCGGTATGCCGCCTGAATTCGGTCTACGATTGCTCCCTCATGGTTGGACTGAAACAATACCGGTTCAATATTCTCTTCAAGGCAGCTGTCGAAGATGAAACGCTGCAGCGCTCTGAAATCCTGTGCACCGTAGATGTCCGGTTCACGAATGCCGAGCATGTTGAGATTTGGCCCATTGATGATCAAAAACTTCATTTCAGCACCTCCAAAATCGCCTGCACCGTTTCCTCCGGCGTTCCGTCATTGGAAACCGTGGCATCAGCAAAACGGGCGTAGAGCGGATCACGCACTGCGGCCATGCGGCGTAGATCCGCATTCATCGACAAGGGTCTCCCCTCTCGGGCAAGTTTGGAAAGATCACGGGTGATTCGAATGATCGTTCCGTTCTGATGAAGAAGCGGATAGTTCTCTTGCCTTGTGACACAGCCTCCTCCGGTAGAGATAACCTGTCCGGAACGTTTCCCGAGTTCTGCCAGGACTTCACTCTCCCGACGGCGGAACCCCTCTTCACCTTCCATCGCGAAAATCTGCGGAATCGAACAGCCGGCTACCTTCTCGATTTCTGCATCAGCCTCCACATTCTCCCGTCCCAGCACCATTGCCAGGCGCCCGGCAACGGTGGATTTTCCGGAACCGGGCATCCCGATCAGGATCACGTTCTGCATTTCGGAATTCAGCTTGGAATAAATGCGTTCCAGTTCCTGAGCTGGATGTGTGTGCCCCAGGAAGATTTCAGATGCTCTCACGCCCTGCGCAACCAGCATTCTGAGCCCGCCTGCGAAGGGAATGCCAAGTTCTTCCGCCTGCAGCAGGAGCGCTGTCCGGGCAGGGTTATATACGACATCCAGCACTGCTTCCAGTCTGGAGAACGGCGTCAGGTCCAACGCTTTCTCTCCGTTCTTCGGATACATGCCCAGGGGCGTCGTGTTCACGATCAGCGCGGCATCCGACTGGAGCTCCGCAACATTCCCGTAGTTAGTCTCGCCGCTTCTCGACACAACGACGACCTCGCCTCCCTGATGACGCAGGCAGGCACAGACCGTAGCGGATGCTCCCCCGCTGCCGAGTACCAGCGCTTTTTTCCCTGCCGGGACGAAGCCGGTTTTACGGAGCAGCGTTTCAAACCCGTAAGCATCGGTATTATCTCCCAGGATGCTTCCGTCCGGACGGCGCAGCAGCGTATTCACGCTTCCGATCATTTCCGCAAGCTCTGTCAGCTCGTCGCAGAACGGAATCACGGTCTTCTTGTACGGGATGGTCACGTTCAGGCCGTGCCAGTCCCCTTCCCGTACAAAGGCCTCCACTTCCTCAGGCTTCTTTTCATACAGCTTATATTCATAGTCAGCCAGTTCCGCATGGATCCTCGGAGAATAGCTGTGTCCCAGCTTCTCGCCCAGCAAGCCGCACTTCATTCAGACCACCTCACTGTAACTGCCGAGGTATTCATACTCTTCACAGATATCGCCGAGCTCTCCCATCAGCTGGATAAATTTCGGAGAGTAAACCGATGTATCCAGATCAAAGTAAAATCTGTATTCCCAGTTTCTGCCCGGGATCGGCCGGCTTTCCAGTTTATGCATGTTGATGCCCAGTACGTAAAAACGCGCAAGCACATGATGGAGGGTGCCGGGCTCATCCCGGATCACCATCATCAGGCTGGTGTGATCCGCGCCCGGATAGATCTCAAGATTTTTGGAGATGCAGATAAAGCGGGTGTAGTTGTTGTCGGAATCCTGAACGGAGGACATGAGGATCTCCAACCCGTAAAGCTTTGCACAATTGCGGGAAGAGAGCGCCGCCACCCCCGGTTCCTCTGATTCCGCAACCATCTTGGCTGCAACCGCGGTGTTTTCACAGGGGATGATCTTTGCATTCGGAAAACGCTGGAGAAAAGCGGCGCACTGGCTGATTGCCTGGCCGTGTGAATAGATTTCGCGGATGTCCTCTTCTTTGGTTCCGGGTCGTACCAGGAGATTGTGGTCAACCTTGATCCGAACCGAACGAACAATCCGGAAGTCGTGCTTTACCATAAGATCGTACACCGCGTTCACCGTACCGGCTGTGGAGTTCTCCACCGGGATCACGCCGTATCGGCACAATCCCTTCTCTACCGCGGTAAACACCGCGTCAAAGGAAGAAAAATAAAAAATACTCGGCCGCGCAAAAAGCTTCTCACAGGCAATTCCGGAGTAGGCTCCCTCCACTCCCTGGCAGGCAACAACTGCCTTTTCCGGAAAGAGCTGAGGGGTATCCCGAAGCGCGGCTTCGATGGCTTTCGTTTCCGGACTTTCCCGATGCAGGATCCGGTTCTGTCTGCTCCGGGAGAGCTCCATCAGCATGGAAAAGAGGGTGAAGCTGTAGTCCGCGAGCTCCGGATTGCTCATCTCTTCGATACGCTGCAGTTTTTCTTTTTCTCTGCGTGCATCAAGCACCGGCAGGCTGTTCTCCTGCTTCCAGGAGGCGATCTGCGCGGCAATGTTCATTCTCTCGGAAAAGAGCCGCAGCATTTCTTCGTCGATTTCGTCCAGTTTTTCCCTGTAATCACTCAGTTCCATGTCTTCCCCCTCCTAGAATCATATCAGACAGCGCAATCGCTGCCGCCGCTTCCACAACCGGCACCGCCCGCGGGACAATGCAGGGATCATGTCGACCTTTGATCTCCAGAGTCTCTTCCTGCATGGTCTCCAGATTGACGCTTTGCTGAGGCTTTGCGATGGACGGAGTCGGCTTAAATGCTGCCCGGAAAACAATCTCTTCTCCGTTGGTAATCCCGCCGAGGATTCCTCCGGCATTGTTGCTGCGGGTGCGGATCTTCCCTTCCGACAGACAGAATTCATCGTTGTTTTCACTGCCGCGCTTCCCGGCCGCGGCAAAGCCCGCGCCGAATTCGATCCCCTTCACAGCCGGAATGGCAAACATCAACTGAGCAATCCGATTCTCCACACCGTCAAACATCGGTTCCCCAATCCCCGCCGGGACCCCGCGGATCAGACATTCGACAATCCCGCCGACTGAATCTCCTTCCCGCTGCGCATCTGAGATGGCCTTGCGCATCTTCACACCGGCTTCATCCGAAACGGTCGGGAATATCTTTTCCGACACAGAAGAAACAAAGGGGGAACTGTCCGTTATATCGCCAATCCGAAGGATCCTGGCCTGTACAGTTATTTTTTTCTGCTCAAGCACCTGCAGCAGAATCCCGCCGGCGATACAAAGCGGCGCAGTCAGTCGCCCGGAAAAATGACCTCCGCCACTATAGTCCTGAAATCCGCCATATTTCACCTGTGCAGTGTAGTCCGCGTGGCCGGGTCTCGGCAAGAACCGCAGCTGTTCATAGTCCTTTCCGCGAGTATTGTGATTATGGATCACCGCTGTCAGCGGCGCGCCGCAGGTTTTACCGTCCTTCAGGCCGCACAGAAACTCCGGTCTGTCCTCTTCCCGCCGTGGCGTGGACCAGTCGTTCCGTCCGGGTGCACGACGATTCAGAAAGCGCTGTAGCGTTTCCAGATCAATCGTGATTCCCGCCGGGATACCGTCGAGTGTCATGCCGATCGCTTCGCTGTGGCTCTGACCAAAGATGGAGAGCCTCAGCGCCGAACCGCTGAAGATACTGCTCATCTTGCTTCTTCCTTTTCTGTGAATTGTTGGCTTATCGTCCGGCTCAGTCGTTAATGCAGCCCTGCTTCAGCGCCTCAAAATCCTTCCAAAATCGAGGATAGGATTTCCCGACACATTCAGCTCCTAGCACAGTAACCGGCTCGGAGCACAAAACGGCGGCAACTGCCGCGCTCATCGCAATCCGGTGGTCATTGAAGGTCTCCGCTGTCCCGCCTCGCAGGCTGCCATTCCCGTGAATCACGATGCCGTCAGGCAATTCTTCGGCTTCTCCGCCAAGGCTGCGGATGAGAGCGGTCGTCGTCCTGAGTCGGTCCGATTCTTTCCAGCGAAGTCTGGCTGCTCCTGTGATTTGGGAGATTCCATCGGTGCTGCAGCAGAGAACGGCCAGCACCGGCACCAGGTCCGGTATCGCTATGGCGTCGACCTCTATGGGCCGGCGGCAGCCCTGCCTGACAGAAACGGTCTTCTCTTCGATCGAAACCTCTGCACCGAATTCGTGAAGAATCTGTAGAATCTGTCGATCTCCCTGGCAGGACTCGGGATTCAGCCCGCATATACGGATTCCTTGATCGGATAATGCAGCCGCACATAGAAAGAACGCTGCATTGGACCAGTCTCCTTCCGCACTGATCGTGTCCGGCAGGCAGGGGATCTGGTTTCCGAAAATCTTCCAGCTGCTCTCGCTCTCTCGATCAAAACAGATCCCGGCTGCCTTCAGGACCTCTTCTGTCAGTTGCACATAAGCGGCAGATTCCATCTGGCCTTCCGTCTGTAGTCTGCTGTCACATCCGAGTTTTGGCAGAGCCATCAGCAGCCCTGAAAAATACTGCGACGATATATTACCGGGCAGGCAGAACATTCCGCCTTCCAGCTGCCCTTCGCAGTGCAGGATCTGCCCTTCCCTTGTCAGAGACATTCCATGTTCCCGAAGCAGCCGGTCAAAAGGCGCCATAGGCCGTTCAGCCAGGCGGCCTTCCATGTTGAAATCTGCCTTTCTCCCGAGCATTCCGGCCACGGGGATCAGGAAGCGAAGCGTAGATCCGCTTTCACCGGTGGGAAGGAGCGCAGTTTCGATGTCGCCGCGTCCGTCAATCGGTTTGACGCAAAGGACGTTTTCTCCGATTTGGATGTCCGCCCCGAGCGCGCTCAAACAGTCTGCCGTTGCCCTGATGTCCCGGGAAAGGCCGTCATATCGGATCAGAACCTCATGCTCCCCCAGTGCGGCGCAGATCAGCTGCCGGTGTACGATGGATTTGGAAGAGGGGATCCTCACTTCTCCATACCGCTCCCCCGGAGCAATTGTCTTATTCATATGCCGCCTCCAGCCATTTTCTCAACTGCTCGCGGTCAACGGGAACCGCTTCACACCAGCCGATTGCAAACGGCACGATCAACGAAAGCTTCCCGGAAGAGATTTTCTTATCCAGCAGAAGCAGCTCATATAGTTCGTCTGCCCTGTAATCCGTCCCGGTCGGAAGCCCGAATTTGTCCAGAATCTCGACAATAGCATCCCTGGAATTCTCATCCAGCATGCCCATTCGGACTGCCGCACGGGCAATCATCGCGGTTCCGACAGCAACCGCTTCCCCATGGAGCAGCTGATAGCCGCTTCTCGCTTCCACCGCATGCCCGAAGGTATGTCCGAGATTCAGAAGTCTGCGCCGTCCAAAGTCATGCTCATCCTCGGCAACGATATCCGCTTTCATGCGGACACAGGTTTCGATGATGTTCTCCTGCACGAAACCGCCTCGCTGCAGGGTATCGAAAAGATCGGCATCCCCGAGGATTCCGTACTTGATCACCTCTGCATATCCCGCCCGCAGCTCCCGCTGAGGCAGTGTTGAGAGGGTGCCGGTATCACAGAGAACAACGGCCGGCTGATAAAAAGCCCCGACCTGGTTCTTCGCCGCAGGGAGATTGACGGCCGTCTTGCCGCCGACGGATGAATCCACCGCTGCAAGCAGGGTTGTCGGAACCTGCACATAAGAGATTCCCCTCTGATACGTCGCTGCGGCAAAGCCCGTGAGATCGCCGGTAACGCCGCCGCCCAGTGCAATCAGGCAGTCTGAGCGTGTCATCCGGCAGGCTGTCAGCGCGTTGAGCAGTTCCCCGTAACATTCGAGGCTCTTGGTTTCTTCCCCGGCCGGAAACACCACAGACTCCGCCTGGATCCCGGCATTCTGCAGACTCTCCATGGCACGTTTTCCGTAGAGCGGAAACACATGTTCCCCGGAAACCACGACTGCCCGTTTGGCCCGCGTGAGGGTCCTGATTTCTTCCCCGAGGCAATCCAGCAGTCCGTCTCCGATTTTCACCTCATAGGCGGCCGAAGGCGCGTTGACCGAGACGACTTTCATTTGCCGTCTACCTCTTCTTTGATTCTCTTCCCCTCATCCAGCAGCGCAATCAGTTCCTCTCGGTCATTCTCCTCGATCGCCCGGCGATAGGCGTCCATATGACTGATGATCCCGTTGATCTCAGCCAGAAGGTAGTCTTTATTTTCCAGAAAAAGTTCTGCCCACATTGGCGCGTTGAGCCAGGCCACCCTGGTCAGATCCTTATAGCTGCCGGCTGAAAATCCATGATGGATGCGGGATGTGGGACTCTTTACATAAGCATTCGATACAACATGGGCCAGCTGAGACGTAAACGCAATCATTTCGTCGTGCTTTTCCGCCGTCGTGACCGAAATCCGGCTGAACCCGGCAGGAGAAAGAAGCTCCTTCACATGATCCAGCAGGAAGATATCGTCATACTTCGGTGGGACGATGACCAGCGGCGCGTTGTGGTACATTGTCGCCTTGGCATACTTGTATCCGGAATACTGCGTTCCGGCCATCGGATGTCCTCCGACAAAGAGGAAGCCGTATTCTTCCGCGATCGGGAAAACAGCTTCACACACCACCCGTTTGGTTCCGCAGCAGTCCATCACAAGAGGCTTGCTGCCGAAATACGGTGCGAACTCCTGAATGGCCCGTATCGCCGCCTCCGGATAGATCGTCACCAGAACGAGGTCACAGTCCCCGACATTCTCCTTTGTCAGCTCGCCGTCGACTTCTCCGGAGAGGATGGCAAAGTCGAGCACCGCCTTCGTGCGGTTGGAAGCCAGGACCTCCCAGCCCGCCGCGTGGTAGGCTTTGGCAAAGCTCCCTCCGATCAGGCCGAGTCCTACAACGCCTACCCTGCTCATGCCACGATCCCCCGCACCGCGCGGATCTTCTCCGCAAGTTCGGCAAACTCCTCCGGCCTCAGCGACTGCGCACCGTCACAGAGCGCGTGGATCGGGTCGTTGTGGACCTCGATGATCAGGCCGTCCGCCCCGCCGGCTGTCGCGGCAAGCGCCATCGGCGGAACCAGCTTCGCAATCCCGGTGGCATGGCTTGGATCCACAATCACCGGCAGATGGGTCAGCTGATGAAGCATCGGAACCGCTGCCAGGTCAAGGGTGTTTCTGGTATAGTCGGAAAATGTACGGATTCCGCGCTCACAGAGCATGACGCGCTCGTTCCCGCTGGCCATGATATATTCTGCGCTCATCAGCAGTTCCTTCAGCGTGTTGGCCAGACCACGCTTGAGCAGGATCGGCTTATCCAGATGTCCCAGTTCTCTGAGCAGGTCAAAATTCTGCATGTTTCGCGCACCGACCTGAATCACGTCAACATCCTCAAAGAGCGGAAGATCCATGATATTCATAAGTTCCGTCACAATCGGCAGTCCGGTCTCCTGGCGGGCGATCTTGAGGAATTCCAGCCCGGTGGCCTTAAGGCCTGCAAAATCGTAGGGAGAGGTACGCGGCTTGAAAGCGCCTCCGCGCATGAGCTGCGCGCCTGCCGCCTTGACTGCTTTCGCCACGGTGACGATCTGTTCTTCCGATTCCACCGAGCAGGGGCCCGCGATCATGACGAAGTTTCCGCCGCCGACCTTTACATCGCCGATTTCCACGATCATGTCGTCGGGATGGAATTTCCGGTTGCAGCACTTGAACGGTTCCGTCACCCGTTTGACGGAGTCGACGATCTCCAGGCTCTCAACCAGGTCGATGTCCACCGTGGTGGTGTCGCCGATCAGCCCGAGAACCGTCTGGAACTCACCGTCGGAAATGTGGATCCTGAGGCCGAGCGCTTCCAGCCAGGCAATCAGCTGTGCCTTTTTTTCTTCTGAAACTCCATGCTTTAAAACGACTATCATTTTCTTCCTCCAAAAATAAAAACCGCACAGGATAACCTGTGCGGCAATTCTCAACAATCCGAGTTTTTTGCACCACAAATTATCCTTACCGAAGCTTGTCAGTAAAGTAATAATAGGATGCAAAACGGAAAGCCTTCATTTTCAATCCTCCAAAAAGGAACTGCAAGTAATATAGTCCA
>Ga0256405_10005736_pt1 | contig 20884 bp, 12 predicted proteins | sample RumenRJG_02DNA_FD_189096 | JGI IMG/M metagenome (GOLD analysis project Ga0256405, IMG submission 189096) | Bovine rumen microbial communities from Lethbridge, Alberta, Canada - RJG_02 | ecosystem: Host-associated > Mammals > Digestive system > Stomach > Rumen | place: Canada: Alberta... | reverse complement strand
CTCGGCCTTCCCGGTCTTCTTGTCGACCTTGTCGAGCTTCAGGTGGTTCTTGCAGTCCTTGAGCTGGGGAACGCGCACCGAAACGGCCTGGGACCTCTCGCGCGCCTGCTTCTTTATCGTGTTCAGCTGCGAGCGTATCTTCCCCGTCTCCTCGACCTTGGAGATGAGCTTCTCGGCCTCGGAGGGAGAGCGGTGGAGAGCCGCCTCGATCTCCTTCTTCATCTGCTGGACGAGCTCGGACTTGATGTCGTTCATCACGAACTTGATCTTCGTCTGCCCCTCGAAGACGGGGTTCATGATCCTCACCGACACCGCGCCGAGAAGCCCGTCGCGTATGTCGTCGCCGTCGAACTTCTTCTTCGGGTCGAAGTCGTTGAGCGCCTTGGTGAGCGCCTCCTTGAACGCCGTGAGGTGAGTGCCGCCGTCGGTCGTGTACTGGCCGTTCACGAACGTGTGGTACTCCTCGCCGAAGCGGTTGGTGTGCGTGAAGATTATCTCGAGCGACTTCGTCTTCACGTGGAACGGCTGGTAGAGCTTCTCGAACTGCGCCTCGTCGGCGATGAGGTCGGCGAGCCCGCGGTCGGAGCATATCTCCTGGCCGTTCAGGACGATGGTGAGCCCCGCGTTCACGTAGCAGTACATCTTCATGCGCCTGAGGACGTGCTCCTCGCGCACCTTGAACTTCTTCAGCACCTTGAGGTCGGGCTTGTAGCGGATGTAGGTTCCCGAGTGCTCGTTCGTCTTGAGCTTGCCGCGCTTCTTGGACTTTAGCCGCCCCTCCTCGAAATACGCCTCGGAGAACTCGCCTTCGCGGAACGAGCGCACCTCGAAGAACTCGGAGAGCGCGTTCACGGCCTTGGTGCCGACGCCGTTCATGCCAGCGGAGAACTGGTAGTTCTCGTTGTCGTACTTTCCGCCGGTGTTCATCTGCGAGACGCAGTCGACGACCTTGCCGAGCGGTATGCCTCGCCCGTAGTCGCGGACAGATACCTCGCCCGTGTCGTAGTTGACGTTCACGTCGATGCGCTTGCCGAAACCCTGCCCGAACTCGTCGATCGCGTTGTCGATCACTTCCTTCATCAGGATGTAGATGCAGTCGTGGTACATCGCGCCCGTGCCGGGCTCGCCGACGTACATGCCGGGGCGCAGCCTTATGTGCGTCACCGGATCGAGAGTCTTTATGCTTTTATCACCGTAGTCTGTAGCCATTAAGTGTATATTATACCATACTGCGGGTGATGCTGTTGCCGCTTTTAACAACAGCGACTGCTCTCGCATTGGATGTTGGTTGCTCGGTGATGCTCTGTGCTGGTTTGCCTTCCAGCGTGCGGTCACGGTCGGGGCAACGGTGCTCCCTGTGCAGGGCGGGCGATTTGTGCGTCCTTCGCCCCACTCGGCGTATACATATACGCCGTCGGGGGCGAGTCCTGCACAACTCGCCTCCCCCTGCTTCGGTCCGCTCCGCTGCGGCCCCGACCGTGACCGCGCATGGCACCTCTGGTCGAGTTCGTCGCGTGAAGAGTGCCCTCGGCCTCGCTACCGTTCCACACGGCGATGCTCCCGCGCCTTTCGCTCGCCATCCGCGTCGTGATGCCGCGTCGCCGGAATACCGGCTCCTTGCCTCACTCGCGTCTGCCGGCGCAATCCGCGAACCGCATCCCCGCGTGTCACTCCGCTCTGCGCTCGGTCACTCTCCCCGCTTCCTCATTACATGTTAAACCCCTTCACGCCGCCGCAACAGCCACTAATTAACTCTACTCGGCCTACGGCCTCGTGGGGTATGCAGCTATTATTAAGCTCGCTGACGGGACGTCGGCGAGCGAAGATGCTACGAAGAAAAACGCGCCGCAGCGGAAGGTCGGGCTAACGGCGCATGTGTGAGGAGCGAGCGCAGGGGAACGGCGCGACGACAGTTCGCGTGATGCGCCAACGGACGCGCACGAGACAAGGAGGCGGTATTCCGCCGACGAAGTATCGCGCTGCGGACGGTGGATGCAACGCGCGGGAGGAGTCGCGCTTTTCCCCGAAGGGAGAGACGAACGCATGCGCCGTTAGCCCAGCACCCGAGGGTGCCAAGCGCGGTCACGGTCGGGGCCGCAGCCGAGCGGAACCCTTTTAGGCGAGGCGGATTGCACAGGACTCGACCCCGAAGCCGTATATGTATACGGCGAGCGGGTCGAAGGACGGGCAAGGCACCCGCCTCAAAGGGCGAGCACGGTTGCCCTGACCGTGACCGCACATTGGAAGGCCGCACACACCAGCACAGAACATCAACAAGAATGCGAAGCAAGCCGCACATTGGAAGGCAAACCCCCACACACCACACACGCCAGTTGAGCGGCATGTTGCGATTATGCTATAATCTCCTCCATACGGCGGGAAGCCGGAAAGTCCTGTGAAATCCAGGCGCTGTCGCGCAGCCGTCAAAGCCGGAATGCGGCCCCCGCCCATAACCTCAAGTACCCTCGCAAGAGGGGGAAAGAAAAAAGATGAACAAACTGATTCCGGCGGCGTTTGCCGCCATGTCGCTCGGCGCATACGCCGCAGAGACGAACGAGACTGCGACGGCAGAACTGCCTCCAGTCGTTGTCGAGGCCTCGCGCATCGGCAAGACCCCGAATGAAATCCCCGCCGCCGTGCAGGTCATCACGCGCGGCGAAATCGCCGCGAGCGGCGCGAAGGACGTCGTGGACCTCCTGCAGAAGAAGGCGGCGACGATAGACTTCGCGCACCTCGGCGGCAACAACCCCGCCCTCGCGCAGATCGCCCCCCGCGGCTACGGCGAGAACGGCTTCGGGCGCATGCTCGTCGTAGTCGACGGCGAACGCCTCAACAGCCCAGACATGAACGCGCCCAACCTCGCGCAGATCGGCCTCGGCGCAATCGAGCGCATCGAAATCCTACAGGGCTCGCAGAACGTTCTCCACGGCGACGTCGGCTCGGCCGGCATGATCAACATCGTCACCGACCCGAACGACTACGGGACGCATGGGGCTATCGAGCTCCACGGCGGCAGCTGGGACACGATCGGCGCGAGCGCGTCGTTTCGCGGCGGCGTCGAGGACTGGGGCACGCAGTACTGGGTCAACGGCGGCTGGGATCATTCCGACGGCTACCGCCACGACAGCGGCTTCGACTCCTACTACGCCGGCGGCGGCGTGAGGCAGAACTTCGACAACGGCTCCTACGTGCGCCTCTCCGCGTTCTGGTCCGACGTCGACAGCGACCTTCCCGGCTACCTCTCGCGCTATGACTGGAAGCACCACCCGACCCGTTCCGACGGCTACAACGACTTCTACCGCCGCACGACGTACGGGCTTAACGCGACCGCCTACGGCGTGATCAACGACGACAATGCCGTCCGCCTCACGCAGACGTTCTCGCGCCGCCACCTCAAGAGCCGCGGCTACGGGTACTGGTACACCGACTACGACATCTACTCCTACGAGTTCACGCCCGAGTGGATAAACACGACGAAGATCGGCGCGTTCGACAACGAGCTGATCGTCGGCGCGACGTTCCGCTACGACCGCAACGACGCCGCGAACTGGGGAACCTCGTCCTACGGCTACAGCCACTCGAAGTACGAGTACGACCGCCAGACGATGGGCTTCTACGCGCAGGACACGTTCAAGATCGCCGAGGACATCGCCCTCGAGGTCGGCGGGCGCTACGAGCGCAGCTGGAACAAGTGCACGATGGCCGCCGATCCGCGCCGCGCCTACGACCTCACCGCGTGGGACGCCGCGCTTAACTTCACGCCCGTCGACGGACTCAAGGCCTACGCTAAGTTCTCGAACTTCTACAGGATGCCCTTCATCGACGAGGTCGCGTACTATTCGCGCGACGACCTCCTCTCGCCCGAGCGCGGCTGGCGCGCCGACGTCGGCTTCGACTGGTCGTTCCTCGAGGAATTCAACGTCGCAGGAAACGCCTACGTCTCGCGCACGAAGAACGAGATCTTCTACAATCCGCTCTTTCCCTACATGAGCTACGGCTATCCCGGGTTCGGCGACAACGTGAACTCGCCGTCGCCCGTCATGCGCGAGGGCTTCGATTTGAGGGCGAGCTGGGAACGCGACAAGGTCGCAGGCGTCTCGCTCGCCTACAGCTTCGTCGACGCCGAGTTCGACGGCGGCGAATTCGACGGCAACGACGTTCCCATGGTCGCCAAGTCAGTCGTCTCCGCGAGCGGGCGCGTCTGGCTGTGGGACGACTGCTTCGTCTTCGGCGGCTACCGCTTCCGCACCGACTGCCGCTCGACTTCAGATTTCGCGAACGAGTACGAGAAGATTCCGTCCTTCGGGCTCTTCCACGTCGGCGTCCAGTACAGCCCGACGTGCTTCGGCCTCGACGGGCTGACGCTCGCGTTCACGGTCGACAATCTGTTCGACAAGAACTACTGCGACTACTCGACCTACGGCACGGCCTACTGGCCTGGCGCAGGCCGCAGCTACATGTTCACGATCCGCTACGAGTTCTAACGCGCGGCGGCGCGCTCGAGCGCGGCGCGGACCTTGTCGATCTGGAAAGCCCAGACAGGGACCATGCCGGGCTCGAGCTCCTTCTTTACGCGCGGGTCGAAGCGGAACTCTCCTTTGAGGAGGAAGTCCTCGAGCTCGCGCACTTCGCGGATGGTCAGCGGATCGGGCGCGGGAATCGGCTTCGGCGCACGGAAGGCGTCGGTGCGAAGCCAGACGGGATTCGTGAGCGCGCAGTGCTTCACGAGCTGCTGGCGCTTCTCGGCGAAGTCGGCATCGTTCTCGCCGAAGACGCGCGCGACGAGATAGCCGCCCTCCGCGTCCGCCGCGACATTCCACGTGATGCACCCGCCCACGAAGTCGCGCTTCTCGGCAAGCACCTTCCCGCCGCGGCCGAGGAGCTGCACGCGGGAGAGCTTCTTTTCGCCATCCGCGGGCCAAGCGAAGACCTCTACCTTGTGCGTCTTGCCGGCGCCGCTCTCGAGCTCCGCGCCCTGCAGGTTGCCGTCGACTTTCATGTAGAGCCAGGGACCGCTCGACATCGTATGGTGCGCGGCGCGGAACTCGCGCTTCAGGTCGTCGATCGTGAACGGACGGCGCAGGAAGGGAATCCAGTTGAAGAGCATCGTGCCCTTCTCCTCGATGCCGTGGGTCGGCGACAGGTCGAGCTCGGAGAACCCGGGCACGCGGTAGCCAAGGTCGAGAAGCGCAAACCAGAGGTCCTGGTAGTCGGCGTGATATGGATCGTACCCCTGCACCGTCATGCCGTCGAGATAGCCGTCGCGCATCAGCTGCGGAATCATGTCTGTCGCGATGTTGGTGACAAACGGCCCCTTGTTCTTGCCGTCCTTCGTCCACCAGCTCGTCGGATGCGCCCATATCGCGAGCGCGCCGTAGCGCCGCTGCTCTGCGACGATCGTCGCGTAGGTGCGGCGCCTCTGGTAGTCTCCGGTGAGCGCATTGCGCTCGGCCGTGTCGTTGTCGTAGTCGGAGTACCAGCACGGGCGGTCCTGGCTGTAGTCGTGCCACGCGGGGACGGTCTGCTTGAAGCCGACGTACCACATGTGACCGAAGCACGACTTCGGCGTCTCGTTGTCGAGATAGAAGAGCATGCCGCCGCCGCGCTCGTTGAGGCGCCTCAGCATCGCCTCGTTTCCGGCGACATCCATCATCTCTTCCATCTGGTCGTTCTTAAGCCCGCCGAAGTAGCGGTCGCGGTCGGCGCGTTCGTTCAGCGCATAGACCGCCCGGTTGCTCACGGTCCACGGGCTGCCGACTCCGTAAGAGTCGAGATGGTACTTCTCGGCCCACGCAAACAGATTGTTCTCTCCCACCTCTTCGCTCACGCCCGGCTTGCGGCAGTGGTGCGAGTGACCGGCCGCCTTCGCGAACACGATCGGCTCCGCGGGCGACTCGTCGCCTCCCGTGACCGTCCACGCGCCGAACGCCGCGCCCATCGGCACAAGCGCCGCAAAAAATGCAATCGTCTTCATCGTCTTTCCTTTCATGTTGACCACTGTTTAGAAAATTCCCTCTTCGCGCATCTCGCCGCCGCCCTTCCACTCCGGATCTGGCTTCTGGAGTTCAGCGTCAAGCCGCACACCAGACGCGACGAGTCGCTTTCGCAACGCTTCGCCGTCGAGCGACGCAAAGGAGCCGCCACGCGGCAGAAGCGCCGCGGCTGTTCCGGCCGCCTGCCCCGAAACGCAGCACGCGGGGAGACAGCGGACGACATCCCACATCTCGTCTGCACACGCAATGCAGCGCCCGGCTGCAAGAAGATTTGAAACGCCGGGCACGAGAAGCTGCCCGAAGCGAAGCGGATAGACAGGGCCCTTCCTGCGCCAGTCAGAGAAGATGCCGACGACAGGTCCGGACGCACCCTCGCCCGCGACACGCGCGAGCTTGAGAAGCGTAGGATAAGTCGGAATCGAAAAGACATGAAGCGGTTCCTGCCCAAGCGCAGCGCGGCGCTTGTTCTCCTCCTCGATATCGAGCAGAATCGCGCGACGCGACGCGATCGCGTGGCGCGAGCGTTCTTCTGGATCGTCGCCCGCATAGTCGCGCGCCGCGGCGGGATCGAGCTTCCGCAAAGTCTTCCCCGCACCGCACCTAAGATGTATGTGCCTTTCGCCGTCGACGACGTAGTACCAGCCGCACGGTATGTTTCCTGCGCGACCGCCGACAGTCGCCTCGCCGCAAAGCTGCGCGAGAGTCGCAGAGCCAGTCGCGTCGGTAAACGCGTTCGCGGCAAACAAGATACGCTGTGCGCCGCAACGGGCGACAAGCTCCGCGATGCGAGTGCCCGACCGGACGACATTCTCCGCCGAACAGTCGTAGAAGATGTCAACGCCGGCGTCGACAAGCGCACGCTCAAGCCCGAGCATCATCGGACCAGGATCGAACACGAGTTCGTAGCGTTTGTCCGAGAGCTCCTTCTTCGTGCCCTTCTTGTCGACCCACGCGCCATTTGGCTTCGCGGCGGAATACTTCATCGGGAGACGCAGCAGTTCCTCGGGAATCCCGAAAGTGACTTGCCTGCCGTAGCCATCGCAAAGCGGCATGAAGACGATGATGTGCCCTTGCGTCGAAAGTCCGCCGAGAACATTCGTGCGCTCGAGAAGGCACGTCTTCGCGCCTGCGCGCGCCGAGGCGAGAGCGGCGGCAACTCCCGCAAAGCCGCCGCCCACGACAACATGGTCGTACTTGCGGCGGGCGAAGAAACCGTGAGAGCGAATGGCGGACGAAGCGCCTTGCGCTTCATCGGCAAGACCGCCGAGCGGCGCAGTCGCGCCAAGCGCGGCCGCACCAGCAAAAAACGATCGCCTGTCCACTTTCATTCGAGAATAATCGCCCTCAGCATTGCGATGTCACTATCGGTAAGGCCGCAGTCCTTCAAGTACGCCTCGACCTTCTCGCACGTGTTCGCGCCAGGATACTTGTTGATCACGTCGTAGATCTGGTTGAAGAGCGTCTCGTGGCGGAACCAGTTCCCCGCGTTCGTGAAGCCAGAACACTCCCAGTCCTTGTTCAGCTCGTCGTCGTCAACGCCCATCAGCGCCTCGATGAGAAACGCAAGCGTACCCGTGCGGTCCTGCCCACCAATGCAGTGAAAGGCGATCGGGTAGTTCTTGGGCTTGAGAAAGACATCGAAGCACTGTTTCACGAGCTCCTTGCCGCGTGGCTTCGCGAGCCCGCCATAGGCCGTCATCGCGACGTTCACCCACTTCACGCGGTCGCCGAGCGGCGAGACCGTCATCCCCGCGACCTCGCCCGCGCCGCGCAAGTCGAGGTCGGTGCGGATGCCGAGCTTGTCGAGCATTATCTTGCGCGCTGCGTCGGTGAGTCGCTCGCGTCCGCGATCGGAAGCGATCGGCACGCGGTGCCAGTCGTTCGCGTCGTGTTCGCCGCGGTAGATCTTCGCCATGTGCCCGGCCTGCCAGCAAGGGCGGTTCGTGAGAGTCCCGGCGTCGAACTCGGCGCGGCACTCGTCCCACGTGAGGAAGTCGATCTCCTCTGGATTGTCGTTGAGCCCGGCCGTTCGGTAGATAAGTCCCTGACGCATGCGCTTGCCGTCGAGACCAACGCGCCCGCCGAGGTCGCGCACATTGGGGATTCCGGGAACATTGATAAGCCGCGGCGCAGTCGCGTCGGTCGTGAACTTCCGCGTCGCAGTCGCGAGACGGCGACAGCCAGCGATTGCAGAAACCTCGACTTCGTATGTCGTGCCGATCTCGAGGTTGTCGAAGAAGGTATACGTCTCTCGCGCGCAGGCGAAGTCAACGGGAGCCGAGGAACCGTCCGAAAAACAGCGGCGAAGCGCGACCTCGAAGACCGGCTGAACCGTCGACATGCCGGAGAATCCGTCCCACCAGCGCCACGAGACGAGAACCGGCGTCGGCGCGTTCGGCTCCGCGGCAAGTATGCCGCGCTCGCCAGCGTCCGCGAACTTTTTCACGCGCTCCGCGAGCGGCAGCGAAAGATAGTCCATCTTGCGCTTCGACATGAGCCACACGCTCTCTTCGCCAGTCGGCTGTAGAATGACAAGCTCTCCTGCCGCAGCGCAAGAGACGATCAAGGAGGCGGCGGCTGCAATGACGCAGACTGTCGGTCGTTTCATCATAGGTTTCTCCTGCCCTTGGACTCCAGGTACTTTATGAGCTCGACGGGACGGTCGGTCTGTATCATCGTCGCTCCGTTTTCGAGCGCCCAGCCCCAGCTGCCGTCGGGATCGCCCTTGAAGCCGCGCTCGTCGGTATGTCCGGCGCAGAGACTGTCCCACAGCGTGTTTATCCAGATGCGCGGGCCTCCGTCCTTCTGCATCGCCTTGAGGCGCTCCAGCACCACTACAGGCGTCTCCTTCGCAATGCAGAGCTCGTACGCGCCCGGGACGCGGCTCTGCGCCTGCCACGCCTCGAACATCTTGATAGACCACGCCGACGCCTCTTCGGACTTGCTCTCCATCTTCCCGCTGAAGTTGAGGTTTAGAATCGGCATGTAGTAGAACGTGCCGTCCTCAACGCCGGCCCAATGCTCCTTCATCTTCTTCTTGAGCTCGCCTGGCATGAAATAGCCCTTGAGGATGACCTCCTTCTCCATACCGAGCTTCTTCACGTATTCCGCGATGCCGTGCGGGTCGCGCGGGAACTTGTCGAGGTTGACGAGTATCCTGCCCTTCGTGATGGCGAGCGCCTCCTTGAGCGTGAGGATCTTGTAGTCGGTCAGCTCCTTTCCGTTCGAGCTCTTAAGCCGATACTGGCCGATCTCCTCGAGAGTCAGGTCCAACGACCTGCCCTTGCCGTTGGAGACGCGGTCGAGCGTGCCGTCGTGGAGAAGGACGTATTCGCCGTCCTTTGTGGCGGAGACGTCGAGTTCGACGATGTCCGCGCCCTTCGCGATCGAACCCTCGATGGCTCCTACCGAGTTCTCGGGCGCGTTGCGCCAGTCGCCGCGGTGCATCGTCACGAACACGTAGTCGCGGTCTGCGCTGTCGAGCTTGGCGCGTATCTTTTCGGCGCGTGTCTGCTCTGCGCCGCACGACGAAGACGCGAGCGCGGCCGTCGCGAGAACGCATGTCAATGATTTAAGCAATGTAGTTTTCATTTTTATTCTCCCTTGGAAATTCATTCGACGACGACTTCAATCGGACGCGTCGACTTTGCGCTCAGGACCGGCTTTTCGTCGGCAGACTTGCGCTGTTCGCAAATGAGCGAGACGACGTTGCCGTCGGGAAGCGTCAGGTTCTCCATGCCGTGGCGTTCAAGAAGGCGAACCTTCCATGTCACCTTCCCGGGCGTGAAATCCATCCCGAACACGTCGCGGATGAGCATCGCGATCGGCGTCACGCCCGAGAAGCCGACGAATTCGCGGCGAACAGGCTGGCCATAGAGCTTGCCGGGAGCGAAGCGCTCGGGGTCGTAGCTCTCCCAGATCGTCCCGGTGTCGGCATGGACGCGCGCGACGGCCACGACGTGGCGACACGCGAGACGATGCGCGACATCGGAAAGCCCGCACGCATCGAGCCCTCTGACGATCATCCAGTCGGTGATGCACCACACTCCTCCGCGCCAGTAGTTGCCGCCGTCGGGCTCGTAGCCGAAGTCGCCCTTCGCGAGCGAGCGCGTGCCGCACGGCGCGGCGAAGGTCGCGGGATCCTCGAGCGCGGCGGCGAGGCGGCGCGCGCGGGCAGGCGGCGCAATGCCGGCGAGAAGCGCCCAGAACGCGCCGATGTGACGCGCCTTCACGGGCGAACCGTCGCGGTCGAGGTCGTGGTAGAGCCCCGTCTCCTCGTTCCACATGCGCTCGTTCGCGATTCGCGTAAGGGCCACGATTTCGGCCTCAAGCCCCGCGTCGCGCGGCAGATCCGCCGCGGCGGCGATCGCGAGAAGGCACTTCGCGTCGAAGACCTGCTGGAAGGTGACGTCGACCCACGAGATGAAGCCGTGGTGGAACTCGGCCGAGTAGCGCTTCGTGTCGAAGCGCGGGATGTTGTCCATTCCGCAGCCCCAGCCGGAGCTCATGTAGGTGCCATCCTTCCACGTGCGGTTGCGGCGAATCCACTCGTGGTAGGCGAGAAGGACGGGATAGACGCGGCGAAGACGCGACTTGTCGCCGGAGTAGCGGTACCACTCGAGCTCGGCCCACGCGAAGATGTTGCCGCCGATGGACGAGAGGTCGCTGCGCTCGAACTGGCTCCTGCCATCGTAGATGCCGAGCTGCCGCGGAATGAAGCCGTCGGAATCCTGCGCCGCGTAGAAGTTGTCGAGCTGGCAGATGAAGGGAAAGACGTTCGACGCGTACTGGCCGAACATCGTGATGAAGCACGACCCCCAGACGAATACGCTCTTCCCGAACGGAGTGTACACGTAGTTGCGCTTGAAGTTCGTACCCTTCTCGGGCTTGTGCAGCTTCTCGCCGACCATGCGCCATGCGTCCGCGAACGCGGCGACCTCGCGCGGATGGCCGTCCCAGACAGCGCGAGGGACGCGCGTCTTCCACGCCTCGGCGTCTGGTAGCGCCTTGTCCTCGACCGTCTCGTTCACGAATGTATTTTCCGCGAAGAGCGGCGAAGGGCCGTATGTCCTGAAATACTGGTGCTCCCGCGTCGCAGGGTCTTCGTCCGCAAACGCCCACGCCGCGGCGAGGGCCGCGACAAGGCAGACTGTATTACTTTTCATCTTGCCCCCAATCATACCATAAGCCGACTTTCGCCTCAAGCGTTGTCACTTCGCGAGGAGCCCGAAGACCATCATCGTGTTCGCCATGTTGTTGACGACGGGCTCGTCCATCGCGATCGCGAAGTGGACGTCGGCGTAGTGCTGCATGATCGCGAAGCGCTCCTGGCAGCGCGGGTACGCCGTGTCCTTGTAGGAGTAGCCCGCGAAGTTCTTGTTCGGCCCCTCGACCTGCATGCCGTCCACGGGAAGGCCCGCCGGGCGGTATCGGCTGTTGTGTAGCGGGCAGCGCACGGTGCGGCTCCCGAGCCCCGTGATCCAGCTAAGCCCCATCGGGTTCGCGCCGAGCGTGTTGTCGCACGTCCTCACAAGCCAGTCGCGCCACTTCTCCTCGCCCGTCAGCGCCCAGAGCCAGGCCGCCGGAATCGCGTAGTTCTCGTATGCGCCCGTTCCCCACGTCACCGGCGCGAAGGGATGCTTCAGGAACTTGTAGGCCATCGTCTCCGAACCGCGCTCGTACATCTCGGCCTCCTTGCGTATCGCGCCAAGCACCGCGTCCCAAACGGCGCCGTCGGCCTTTTCGCGCGGGATGAGGATATACGCGTAGGCGGCGAGCCGAAGGTCGAAGAAACCATGGCTCATGAGCTCCGCGCCGGGCGTCTCGCGCCAGGGCGTCGCGTCGAGGAAGTCGGTGTGGTACTTCTTCTCCCATGTCGTGTGGTAGAGCTGCGCGGCGGCGTAGGCGCGGAGCGCGAGATTGTATTCGCCCCACTTCTGAAGACCCTTCACGCCCTTTGTCGGATTCTTCACCGCCCATTCGTATGCGCGGCGGGCGCGCGCGAGCCAGGCGGACGCGTCGTCCTTCCTCCCGAGCGACGCAAGCACGCGCGAGACCTGCGCGAACAAGCCGGCGGCGAGATACGAGCCCTTCGTGTCCTTCGCCCAGGCATAGTCTCCCTTGTCGTCAAGCTCGACGGTCTGGACGAAGTTCGGGTCGCCCTGGGACTCCGTGCCGTTGCGCACTCCCCCGTCTTCGTCCTGAAGCCCGACCCAGACGCGCGCCGCCCACAGCGCCTCGTCGACTATGTCGGGAATGCCGTTGCCGCGCTCGGGGACGCCGAGCTGCCCGTCCCGGAAGTTGCCTGGCTTCAGCTCGTAGGCGTCGAGAAGCGACTGCGCGACGTCGATGTGCGAGCGAGGATTGTAGTCGCCCGCGTCGTGATGCCCGCCGAGGGCGTCGAGCGTGAGCGGCAGGGTCTCGGGAACCGATCCGTCGAGGTCGCTTATCTCGTCGTCCGAAAGCGGCCGCGCGAACGCGACGATGCCGTCGAGCGAAAGCCCCTCGACATCGCCCTTGATGTGCGCGAAGCGCATCGCGTCTACAGGCGACTTTGCGAAGGAACGCTCGACCTTGAGCTTCCCCTCGCCCGTGCGCCACATGCCGTCGACGCAGAGCTCCACGACGCTCGAGCCCTTCTCGTCCGCAGGGTTTACGCGGACGACGAAGCGGTGCCACTTCTTGTCGTTTATGCGCGAGCCGTAGGCGTTGCCGAGCTTAACGACGCCCCAGACGACGTTGATGTTGACGGCGCGTCCGAGCGAGAAGAGATCGCCGGTCCAGTTGCTGCCGGCGATGGAATCGTCGCGCCTGGCGGAGAACGCCACCGTCGCGCCCTTCGACGCGTCGAACACGAACGGCGCCTCGACGCCGTTCTCGGCGGAATCGCCGGTCGTGAAGACGCCGTCCTTTCGCGTCGTTGCGCCTACCGTTGCGAACTTGAGCTCCGTGCGCGCGGGGTCGGCGAGCAGCTTGTCCTTCTTCGCCTTCGCCGCGGGCCAGGCTGGGTTCGGCACCATCTCCATGTTCTCGGTGAACTTGCCCCACTCGCCCGACTCCCAGCGGCCGCACTTCGTCGCTATGACGCCGTCCTTGTGGCACGCGATGCGCCGCCAGCCGCCCGTCAGCTTCGGATCGAGCGCGATGCCGCAGCGCTGCTCGTAGACGCCCTGCGCCTGCACCTTGAACGCCTTCTCGTAGACATCGGGCGAAATCTCGAACGGCAGCGAACGCCCGACGCCCTCGACGGAAAGGACATAGAGCCCGTGCGTCTTGAACGCGGTGAAGTCGGCCGTATAGACGTTCTCGCCGGAGTAGTTGTTCTTGCCGTCCATCTCGAGTCCGTTGTGGATGAACGAAAGCCGCCCTTCGTAGACTTTCTTTCCCGTGCGCCAGTCGATGAGCGAGAAGGCCGGGATCTTGCGGAACCTGAGCGCATAGGGGGCGAGGGAATCGTATTCGCCGCGCGGAGCGTTTGCCGCGTCCGCCTTAGCGGCCTCCGCGGCCTTCTCTGCTTCCGACTCCGCGGCGAGCCGCGCGTTCTCGCGCTCCTCCTGCGTGCCCTTCCCGGCCTCTGCGTAGAAGGCGTCCTTCGAGTAGACCACCTCCTCGCCGCTCTTCACGTCCGCCGAAACAGCGCCGGAGTCGGGGAACGAGCCGAGCCAGCGCCCGACGTAGGCGATCTTCGGCCCGTCGGGAAGATAGCCGACCTGGTTCGCCTTGATGGACTGCGAAAGCGACTTCTCGGGGTCGAACGTGAACGACGCGGAGCGCTCGCCTGCTGTCACGGCAGGCGAAACCTCCACCGACACGACATCGCCTTTGGCGAGCGGACGCGCGAGATCGAGGAACACGCAGTGCTCGACAAAGCCGGGGAACGGCCAGCCGACGGGCTGGTAGCATTCGAGGCGCGAACGGCGGCCGAGTGCCGCGACCTTCACGCCCTCTCCGTTTACTGCGACTTTCCAGTTAGCGAGCTTGAGGCCGCCGTCGGGCGAATACCCGTGACCGAACTCGCAGAGGATCTTTCCGTCGCCGACGTTCGAGACACGACGGAGGCCTGTCATGCGGCCGGCGATAGCTTCGCCGTCCTCGCCCTTCTCAGGCCCCTGCCCGTGAGTGAACGACGCGGCGCAGAGCCCGGCCGTGACCATCCCGCCTCCTTCGCCCTGCGCGACGACGGAATACCTGACGCCCTTCTTTAGCGGATGCGGCAGCTCGAGAACGACTTCGGCGCGAGTCAGCTGCGACATCGCGCCCTTCGGAAGATTCCCGGCCGGGATGTCGAATTCCTTCTTCGGCGGCTTGGCGGTGACGACCTTCGTCGGCCGCACGAACTTCTCGTAGGCATACGCCTCGTCCTCTTCGCTGACGATGCGGTAGGCCTCGGCCTTGGCGCGCGCAGGGCCGCACGACGCGCCGATGACGACCTTGACCGTCTTGTCGTCGACGCTCTTCGCGCATCTCACGCCGTACACCCGCATTACATCGGCCTTGAGGTCCGGCGTGTCGGAAAAGGCATCAGCGTCTGCGCCATGCGCGGCGACGACTATGGACGAAAGAAGGACGGCGGCATACGCGGGCAAGGTCTTATTCATGCCCTTATTATACCATATCCGGAGCCCCGCATCATCAAAGGGGCGCCATCTTAACTATTCAAGCGGGGCGCAGTTGACGCCATGGCGAACGAGCCAGTCCCTCTCGACGCCGGCGCGGCCCTTGAAGTCCGCGAAGCCGGGCTTGGCCTCTCCAAGCCAGAACACCTCGGCAAGCGCGAGCATGCGCGGCCAGACTTTCCAGGCGAGGTCATACTCGTTCCAGGTGTACTCGGTCCAGTTGTTCCCCTGTCCGCCGAGGATATGCGCCTTCGCGTCTTCCGGGACTCCCGCGCAGGGGTCGAACGAATAGCACCGTTCAAGAGTGACCCTGCCGCCGATATACTGGAACGGATCCCCGTTCAGACCCTGGCCGTAGTCGAGATAGCAGTAGCTGCACGGCGTCATGACGACATCGTGCCCGCGCGCCGCGGCCGCCGCGCCCGAGACGAGCTCATGCCCCGCCCCGCTGCGGCTCTCGCGCCAGCTCATGCCGATCGCGCTCTTCGGGATGTCGCCGAGGAGATACTCGTCCCAGCCAAGCGCGCGCTTGCCCCTGTCGGCGAGAAACTTCACGAAATGCCGCGTGATCCACGGCTGGAGCCCGTGGTGATCTCCGAGCCCCTCCGCCTTGATGCGCGCCTGACACTTGGGGCACGACTGCCAGCGAACCTGCGGGCACTCGTCGCCGCCGATGTGGATGACGTCTCCGGGGAACACCTTGCAGACCCAGTCGACCACGTTCTCCATGAACTTGATCGCCTCGTCGTTGCCGATGCAGAGGACGTCCTTCTCGATTCCCCACGCAAGGCGAGGTGTGCGTCCGGAGAGGTTCTCGGGGAAGCATGCGTACTGCGGATACGCCGCGAGCGCAGCGTAGACATGGCCCGGAAGCTCGATCTCGGGAACGACCTGAATATGGCGCTCCGCCGCATAGGCGACGATCTCGCGGAGGTCCGCCTCAGTGTAGTAGTACGGCCCGTACTTGACGCCGTTCATCTTGTCGGCGTCCTCCTTAGAGCCGGTGGACGGCCAGGTGCCGTGCCGCGGGCTCGCGGGGCGAACCGCGCCGTACTTCACGAGTTCGGGATAGCCGGGAACGTCAAGACGCCAGCCCTGGTCCTCTGTGAGATGCCAGTGGAAGCGGTTGAGCTTGTAGCGCGCCATCAGGTCGAGAATCGACTTCACCGTCTCCTTGCCGAAGAAGTGGCGGCATTCGTCGAGGTGAACCCCGCGCCAGCTGTAGCGCGGCGAATCCTCGATCTCGACGATCGGAACCTTGACGCCGTCCTTGCCGTCCTTCGAAGCCAGCTGCTTCAGCGTCTCAAGCGCGTAGAATCGGCCGGCGTCGTCGGAAGAGACGACCTTGATGCCGTCCTTTGTGACGGAAAGACGGTAGCCCTCCTTCGCGACCGAGGCGTCCGTCTCGTATTTCACAACCGCGCGGACGTCGCCCTTGCATTCGAAGACTCCATCGCCCTCCACGGCCTTGCGCGGCGCGGGCACGAGCTGCAGCGCTGCCGACGCGGATGCAGCCGCCAGCGCAGCCGCCACCATCAAACTTCCTCCTGTGAACTTTTTCATGACGCTATCCTTTCTTCTGGCTGTTGCAATCTCCATGCCGCGTATTATACCAAAATTGGCAGTTGTAAAACCACGGCCGAGTCCACGGGAATTACCCCCAGAACAAGGGTGTCGATGGGCTTGTACCCAAAGATTCCTAGACGCATTACCTTACTATGATGAAGAACGGCATTGTCGAATCGTCTCGCAAAATCTGGAGCGTGCCCGCGCCAGAAAAGAGGTCGTCACGGACGTTGGGCGCACCAGACTCGGACGAACCGTAGATGCCACGCTTCAGTACTTGCCACTCTGCCGTCTCGGGATAGTCGCGCCAATATGCCTTCTTGCACTTTGCCGCGACCCCTTCCGGCACCTCGACCTTGCCGAACCATCCCGCGGCGCCGTCGAACTTCAGTATGTTGCCAGTCGTGGAAGAATCGTTCGGCAGCTTCAGCGTCGCGTTTGCGTAGATGCGGATCGGCAGGTCCTTCGCGAGCTGGCAAGAATTATCCGCCGAGCCGAGCTGAAGCGAGCCCGCGTTAACGGCGATCTCGTCACCGATTCCCGTCTGGTCGCCGCCGAGGATGAGGTTGCCGGTGTAGGCCGCGACGAAGCCGCCAGGCGCCGAGACGTCCGCCCAGATCTGGTTCGGCGCCGAGGCGCTGCCGGACTTGGCGAAGACGTAGCCAGGATGCGTCGCGTCACCGAGTACGAGCGAGCCGTTGTCGGTGCGGCCGGGCAGTCCGATGGCGGAGGAGCTGTTGCGGAGAACGAGGCCGCCGGACGTGAGAGTGAGCGTCCGCCCCTCGCCGAGCCACTTGTTCTTGTCCTGGTTGAGGAGGAAGAGCGAGTTGAGCGTGACGTCGTGGTCGATCTGGATCGTCTTGTCCGAGACGTAGGCGTTGGACTGCTCGCTCTTCGCGGCGCCGAGCGCCGTGTCGTAGTAGACCGGGCGGATCAGGCGGTCGTTTTCGTCGAAGCAAGCAAAGAACGGATAGCGGTCCCAGCTGTCGTCCCACGCCGTGATGGGCGCGACCATCCACGGGACGATCGGGTAGACGTCGGATTCCTCCGGATTGCCGGCCGCGCCGACGAGATGGGCGGAGACGCCGTGCAGGATCGTCACATGGTTCGTCGTGGTGGCGGTGGAGGCGGTGGTGGCGCGGGAATGATCGACGATGCGGATTGTTGCCTTATCGCCGTGGACGAGTTCGTCCGCCTCAAGCCAGGGAATCGCGTTGTCGCCGCCGGTTCCACAGATGTTGTTCAACCCGCCCTCAATAGTCAGACGCTTCGTGTGACGCAGATCGCGGACGCCGCCAGCTGTGCCGGCACCCCATTTTTCGCCTGCGGGGTCGCGGAGCAGCGTGCCGCCGTGGAGCGTGAGGGTGCGCGGAAACCAGTTTGTCTCCGGGTGCTGAGGCTCCTTGCCGTAGCCGTGGTTCAGGCCGACCTTAAGACATCCGACCGCGTTCCCGGCCCAGCCAGTATACGGGGAGCCGCCATTTCGCCCGACCTGGCCGATCACTTCGACATCAAGGTTCGTGCAGGTCCCGGTTCGCAGGTAGGTTGGGCCGCTACGATCTGTGTTGGCGTTCATGTAGCCGCCGGAGTCGCGGATCGTGCCCGTGAAGTCATCGAGGTTGCCTTCAAAACGCATGGTCCCGCTGGAGCGGTTCCAGAAGATTCCGGCGCCTTTCAAATGCCCGGGCCACATAGTGGCACCTACACTATAGCCCGTGCGATCGAAATTCACGACAGAGACCGTCACTCCCGCCGGGATGGTGGTCGTGTTGTTTGCGTGGGACGAGAAGCGACCACGGCAGTTCGCGTTGTCCGTGCCGTCCCATCCAGCGTCGAGAATCGTGTCCGAGAGATACGCGGTGCTGTGTTCGTAGCCGCCGAACATGAGTTCGTTCTGGCGGTTCTCCGTCGTATTTGCGCAGATCTTGACAATGGCGGGCTCACCGTCCGTGCGCTTGAAGGACACCGTCTTCGTGCTAGAGTCCTTGTGCCGCTCAATGATGAGCTTGTCGTTGCCCGTGTCAAGGAATGATCCGTAGTAAAGTCCGCCGATCGTGACGTCCTCCTTGAGCCGGAGGTATTTGTCGCCAGTGTATTGGTAGAACGGAATCACGGCGATGTCGTCCGCGTTTTTCGGCCAGGAGTCGTTCGTCTCGGCGCCGATCTTTTCCCACGCGGCGGCGCTGGTCCAGATGCGGTCTCCCGTGGAAACCGTTTCCTTGTAGACGTAGACCGAGCCGTTGCCGATCGCATCTGGGAGCACGATGACAGCGAGCACGTTAGTGTTTGACAGATTGTCGATGCACTTTACGCCGACAACGCCCGGTTCAATCGCGACGAAGACATTGCCGTCGGATGACAGGATCCGCTTGTTCATCACAGTGTAGGATGCCGTACCAGTGAGTTCCGGAAGTGTAATGACATCTCCTACGCGGACCCGCACGGAGGTTTCCGCCGACTGGTGTTCCGTGAAATCCGACACGGCGACAACGGTAGACCCGGGTGTGATGGTTGCCGAGAATGTCTGCGAGTAGGGTTGACCGTCGAGCGTCGCAGAAAGAACGATGGTTGCCACGGCTGCTCCGGACGCGGCGCTCAATCCTGACCATGTGAGCGTAGTTGCCCCAGTCACTTCCTTCGCACCTTTGTCTGCGCCGTTGTAGGTGAGCGTCGCGGAACCCGTCGCTCCATCGTAGACGTCGCTGATTCCGAGAGTGATGTTGATTGTCGATCCATCCTGCGAGAACGTCCAGTCGATGCCAGTCGTCGCGAAAGGCACCGTACGCGTATATGCCGACGGAAGCTCAATATATGTATCGATGCCCCAGTCGTTGCGGATGCGGACGCGAAGAGCGTATTCGGTGCCAGGCGACAGATTGGGCACGACAAGTTTGACCTGTTCGTTAAGTGTAGCTGCAACATCTGCGCCTGAGGCAATCGTTGCGAATCCATCGGCAGATGCCTCAAGTCGCATGATTGCTCCTTCAGCGCCACTGCCGAAACTGATTGCAGTCGCCCGTGCGGAAAGCGTCGAAAATCCGCGTTCCAGGAACAGCGCCGTGCCGGCCGGCACCCCCGGGGTGCGCGTTGTGAACGAGACGGTGTTCGTCACGCCGCCGCCCAGAGGATTCTCCGCTATGAGCCGCACATGATATGTTGTGTTTGTGACGAGGTGAAGAATATCAAACGACCGATTGTCGGCTGCTTCAACCGAATATTCGGTGTGCCATACATCCGTTGCGAATTGGTTGTCTGTTGACACTGAAACGGACACGCCGGCGGATGTGGCATTTCCCCCAAGATCGAGCACATTCGCCGTCAGCGTCACATTCGTGTAGGCTACGGAAGCTACGGTAACAGCTGCGTGCGGATTGTCGTTCTCCACGTAGACCTCGGCAGTTCCGGAGGTAAGAAATGAAGTATCCGTCTGTGTCGCATAGTCTGCCGCTACCCAGTAGGCGGACGGCACAAACGCGCCGAGTCGCACTTCGTCCATATCGCCGTTGAATCGGCGGCCCTTGTTGTTATCCGACGGATTGTCCTGCGCCGAACAGCCGATGCCGATGTTGGATTCCGCCTGGGCAATGTCATCATCGCCGAAGGTCAGCGATTCCTTGTACGCGCCGTTCAGGTAGATGTCGGCCGTCTGCCGCTTCCCGCTCGCGGACGACGCATCGTATTGGAATATGATGTCGACCTTGTTCCAGTTGCCCTCCGCCGTGTTGAAGAGTGTCCCATAATTGGCACCCGTATCCTTCTTCGTGTCGCCCGAACCATAGTAGACCTGCATCGTGTCTTTTTCCTTCAGGCGAAGCCCCCAGCCATTTCCTTTCTCGCCCTTGCGACGGCTGACGAAGAAACCGTAGTTCATGTCGGAATTCGCAGCATGTACCCAGCACGAGGCGTGGAAGTTCTTCCCGAGCGCGTCGGCGGCATTCTTTTTCGTCGCGTCCGAAAGGATGTCGACAACGATACCGTGCTTGTTGGCCCGGTCCTTCGCGACGCGGCGCGCGCCGCCAAGCTTGCCCGACACGACGGCCGAACCAGTCTTCGTCATTCCGTCCAGCTTATTTGCTGTAGAGTCGAGGATAGTGACGGGGCTCGCGTCGGATCCATCGCCCGTCTCGCCCAGGTGCCACACACCGACATAGTCGCTCCAAGGGTTGACGTTGCAGACGGCCTTGCCGCTCGAGGACGAGCCCCAGCACATGACAAACTCTGTTCCATTCTGCATTGAAGGGAGACGCACCCAGATCAGCGACGTGCCGTCTGGATCCCACGTGTCAATCTCGAACGGAAGATCGCTGCCGTTCATATCGACAAAGGCTATGTCAATGTCATTCTTGTCAGTGGCGTCGGCGTGCTGCATTTCACTGTAATGGAATCCTTTTGGCGAGTCGTCGGAAATGCGCACGAGAACAGGGAAGCCAGTGAGCGGGTCCTTGCCGGCCGCATAGCCTGCCACAGTGAACTTCGCGCCTTTGGCGAAGGTTGCGGAGGTCGGCCCCGGCAAATCCGCCAATGCAGGCGAAGCGAACATGAATGCGAATGCCGCGAGGGCGGCGAATGTGTATTTGTTTTTCATCATTGCGTTACTCCTGATTCATGTTGAAAGCAAGTGGCAGAGGCGGCGGAATGCCGTCTCGTGAAAGGCTGCGAGAAGCGCGTACGGCGCGCTCTATGCTGTGAGGGGGGGGGGGGGGAAGGGGG